>JACCDO010316750.1_pt1 | contig 24789 bp, 23 predicted proteins | sample 7446101 | NCBI WGS metagenome assembly JACCDO01 (sample SAMN15323440, study PRJNA562643) | freshwater metagenome | isolation source: river surface water | place: USA:Blue River Watershed | collected 2017-08-16 | reverse complement strand
TTTTTACGTTTACTATAATAAATATTCTGATTTTTTCAACTTTTTAACCATTTTTTAATATACTTATCCTCCTTACTATAAAACATACATCCCTTTATTTTACAAATTATTTACATTTAACTTTTTTATTTATTTTTAATTACCCTTTTTACTTCCCCTTTTTTATTTACTTTATTTTTTTACATTCTTTACTATTTTTCATTTCTTTTATATATTCTTTTAATCTTCTTTCCTGATTAACCCTCTCTGGTTTCTTTATTTTATAGATTTCATCTACTCCATCTCTTTTATGTCTCTCTAGTCTCTCTTTCGTGTTTTCGTCTATCTCTGCTTTACCTATCCAAAAGTGCATATGTTCTATCATTAATTCGTTTATATATACTTTCCTTCCAATATGTGCACTTACTTCATTTAACCATGTATCACAATAATCGCTACTAAAATACTTTGGTAACCAAAATCCTGATACTTCTATCCATTCTTTTGTGACAAATGAATATGTTGCTATATTACCATGTTGTATACCATCATCACCATATACCAATACTATTCTATCAGGAATTTGGTTTATTACATCCCTTACAATCATATCCCAATCCATTGTTCTAAAAACAAAATCATCTGCACTTAATTTTACTATATCTCCAGATACACATTCTTCATATAAAACTTGCCACATTGCACTCATTGTTATTCTTTCACCTTTGTAAATAATTATTTTTAATTTAAAATTTTCAATACAACTTTTAATTTCTGCTTCTGATAGTACATCATCATTATCAATATATATACATATTTCTATATATTTTAATCTCTCTAATGGTACAGTATCAATAATCGATTGACAATATCTTCTTATGCTTTTTGGTCTGTTTCTTGTTGGAAACACTAAACTTATTTTATCCATCCTTTATTATACAAATATTTTATCTTTTGTTTTTCAACGAATTTTTTAGTTTGTTTAATTATTTTTTTTTTATAATTTTATTATATGAAGGTTCAATTCCTTGTAAGTGATCATTTTTCTGATACTTATTTTCCATTTTTTTTATACAGAAACATTCTAAAAAATTATTTTTCTGATAAAAATATTGATTATGAAATTATTTATTCAATTAATGAAATAAGTAGTGGTAGAACAAATACTGTTATCATTTTTATTTATTGTATAAATAATTTTGGTATAGATAATATTTTTCATAAATTAAATAATAGTGACGTTAATACTGTTATAGTTAATACTGAACATTATAAAAATTGGACAACAGATTTAGTTTTTAAAACTTCTTTTGAAAAAGGTTTTGATTTTAATTTTATTGAATACAATACAATGAATTATTCTTATTTTAAAGAAAACTATCCATCACTTAATATTTCTTTTTTACCACCAACTTATCATTATTCACTTGAAACATATTTCTCATCATATGATGAAAATATACCATATGAAAATAAAGATATTGATATTTTTATATTTGCTTCTAGAAATGCAAGGAGAAACCATATCTTTAACCAATTAATTCCTAAATATAAAGTTTTTATATTAGATGGTGATTTTGAAAATACTGGTGAAAAAATATGTCGTTATATGTGTAGAAGTAAAATTGTTTTAAACGTAATGTTTTATAATTATAATTTGATTCATTGTTATTTTAGATTATCATTTCTTTTTGCCAATAATGCTTTTGTTGTTACTGAAAAACCAAACTATATAGATCTAGAAATTCAACCTGAACTTAAAGATATGGATAAATATGTTTTAATGCCTGATTATGATAATATTGTTTCTACAATAGATGAATACTTGACTAATAAATCAAATGAAGAAATTAATGAAAGACTTATTATGCAAAAAAAATGGTTTGAAAATAATATAATGAATGAAAGATTAGATTCCTTTTTTTTAAATTTAATGAATTAGTTTTTTTTATTTAAAAATAAAATAATTATTAGTTATATTATGAATAGACAAATTTCATTATTTAAAGTTTTTATGAGTGAAGATGTTTTAAAGCCGTTAAATGATGTTTTGATGTCAGGTTTTATTACTCAGGGTCCTCAAGTAGAATTGTTCGAACAAAAATGTATTGAATATTTCGGAAACAATCATGTTTTAACTCTAAATTCTGCAACTTCTGGTTTAACTTTGGGTCTACGTTTATTAATGAATGAAGACAAAGAAGAAGAATGGCCAGGTTTTGATGTCGAAAATGATGTTGTACTGTCTCCTGCATTAACTTGTTTTGCTACAAATGCTGCAATTCTTGCTAATGGATGCAATATTAAATGGATTGATACTGATAATACTACAGCGAATGTTTCGATTGAAGATATTCGTTCTAAATTATCTGAGAATACAAAAGTTTTATATGTTGTTCATTGGGGAGGGTATCCAGTTGATTTGAATGCTTTAAAAGAATTACAAGAAGAGCATTATTCTAAGTATGGTTATCGTTTTAGAATTATTGAAGATTGTGCTCATGCTTTTGGTGCTACATTTGAAGGTAAAAAATTAGGTAATCATGGTAATATCTGTGTATTTAGTCTCCAAGCAATTAAACATCTAACTACTGGCGATGGAGGATTGATTATTCTTCCTACTGAAAAACTTTACAATAGAGGAAAATTAATTCGTTGGTTTGGAATTGATAGAGACAAAAGAAATTATAATCGTAAAGATTTTAGAATGGAAAATGATATCTCTGAATGGGGATATAAATTCCATATGAATGATATTAATGCTACAATTGGTATTTATAATTTACCTCATATTGATACATTACTCCAAAAAAATAGATTCAATAATCAATATCTTTTTGATAACCTAAAAGGTATTGAAGGTTTAACATTATTTGAAAACAAAGATAATAGAGAAACTTCTGCATGGTTGTTTACTATGAAAGTTAACAGAAAAAATGACTTTATTGAGAAAATGAAAGAATCTGGTATTGCAACTAGTCAAGTTCACAATAGGAATGACTTAAATACTTGTGTTGCTGAATTCAGAAGTGATTTACCAAATATTTCTGAACTTGAAAAAGAATTGATTTGTATTCCTGTTGGATGGTGGTTGTCTGAAGATGACCTTAAATATATGGTTGATAAAATTAAGTGCGGATGGTAAAGATTTTTAACTGAAAATATCATTTTCTAGTTCCATTAAAGCATTAATACAAAAACCGTCTAATGAAAAAAATTCGTTAAATAAATTTTTACATTCAATTTGTGCTAAAGCAATGTCTTTTTTCTCCCAAAAATCATATATTTTTTTAGGCAATTCTTCTATTGTATTAGATATTACAATATATTCATCCCATTTTATAAAATTATTAAAAGGTAATTCTAAATCAGTATCCAATATAACGGGTATTCTCCCATAAAATAATGTTTCATAAAATCTTATTGAAAAATTACCAGTTCCTCTTGGACAAAAACAAAATTCTGATGTTTTCATATTGTCTATTAAATTCTCTCTTGTTCCACCTCTAAAACTGTGTTTATATTCAAAATTACATTCTAATAAATTGCTGTTTTTTAAATATTCTAACCATTCTAGACGTTTATGATATGTATATATACCTCCACAAAAACATATTTTTGGTTTATCTGTTTTTATAGTAGGAGAAATATTGTCAATATGACTATATAAAATATCATTCATAATAAGAACTGGGTAAGTGTACTCGTTGTATTTTTTTTTACTTTTATAAAAACCAGTTCTATAAATTACTGTTTTTGCTGATGTATTTAAATTTATTTCATCATTATAATCACTATTAAAAAATATTAAATTTTTACTTTTATTTGAATCAAAATTATGGAAATAATTATTTATTTCATTTAAATCGTTACTATAAAAAAAATATATTCCAAAGTCAAGGTTTTCAAAAAATTTTTTGATAGTCTCTTCTAACAAAACATTAAAAGAATATTTTTTTATTCCATTTATATTTATAATACAATTATCTAGTTCCTGCATATACATTATATATATATTTTTTTTTTAATTTAACCATCGTGATGTTATAAATTTATTTTTACAAATTTTATATATATGAATTAAATTTATTGTATAAAAAATAAAATGTTTATAAATATGTTTTTTTTGTATTAGTATGTTTCAATAAATTTTTATATTATGTTATATAAATGAATAATATTATAATTCTGTCAAATACTTGTATTGGTTGTTTTTTAAAAAAAAAAATTAATGATGAACCTTATAACAATCCATTTATTGCAACTTTAATACCAAACGATATGGACTATTTAAAATTTATAAATAATTTAGAATACTATCTAAATTTTAAACCAGTATTAGGAGAACCAAAAAATGATTCATTATTTTTTTTACAAAATAATGGATTATGGTATAAACATCATGAGATAAAAACTCCATATCCTGTAATTTATATAGATGATATTGAAATTCATGCAATACATGAAGTTTATGAACAAAAAGAAATATATTTAGATAAATTTTGTGAAAGATATGAAAGAATGAAATCTATAATTAATTCTGGTAACTATAAAATTGTTTGTTTATTTTCTTATAGTGAATTTATTAATGATCATGACAATTTAACTGAAATAATTGATTTATATTTATTGGATATATCTAGTATTAATATTGAAAAATATTTTATTGGTCCTTCTGTATTTAATAATGGTTCATCTAAATATATTAATATCAAAGAATGGGATAATTGTAATATGGAAAGGGATGATTCTCATATTTATAAATTTAATGATCAACCTTTTTCAATTAATACTTTTTTGAAACATATTAAGTTATAACTAATTTATATATTTATCATGACTCCCATGATAATATTTTAGTTTATCGTCTTCCCAAAAACTAGTATTCATTATATTTGATAAACCCAAAAATGCACCCCACAGAATTTTACTATCCCATCTTCTAAAAAATATTCCTCCTTCATTTTCAATTTCTTTACAATAATTTGTTAATAAAATATTATTTCTAAAATATTCGACATTCATTATTGATATATTACAATATGGAATATTATATATTGTAAAATTATTCATAATATTATTCTTTTTTGAAAAATCAATTGTTAGATTATACAATCCTTCGTGAAATATACCATCACTATAATTTTTATTAACAAATCCTGTATAATAATTAATATTTTTTTCTTCTATCTTTGATATTATATCTTTATCAATTTGTTGTATAAAACAATCTTCGTCTACTCTAATTAGATATTTATAATCATTTGTGTATTTTAAAAATTCTGCGAACCAAAAACGATTCATAAATTTATATCCATCATACCAATCAATTGACTGCTTTTCTGGTTGTGAATAAATTGAATTACCTTTTTTAAAATTGTTGTTAAATTCATTTGCAATATTAATAAATTTTATTGGTAATTTAGAAGTTCTTTTTTGAATAAATGCTTGATGTTCTTCTAAAATATTTCCTTCATGAAATATTAATATATCATACATTTCTGGTTGATGTTTATAAATTTTTTCATAAACACATATATTTCTTGTTATCAATTTATTATAATTTGATAATTTATCATATCCTCTTGTCAATACACATATTGCTGATTTCATTTTACTATACCTTTATATTATAAAAAATATTTTTAAACTTATTTTTTTATGTCATATGAAAACATTTGGTTTAAAAATATTTTTTATTATATAAAGGTATAGTAAAATGAAATTATTATTTATATGTGAAATAGGACATTATAGAGATTGGAAGGGTAAAACATATTCAGATTTAATAGAATATTATAAAAATAATAGTAAAAATCAAGTTGATGTTATATATTTTTGTTCAACATTAAATATATTAGACAGTGGTGGTTATGATTTTAATAATAAAAAACCAGATATGATAATATTTTTTACAACAGAAAGAATTTGTCATTCAAATAATCCTGAAAATTTTATTTTATCTTTTATTTTCGATTTAGGTATAAAAGTTTTTGTATGTTCCTTAGATTTATTCTATTTTAATTTTTGTAAAAATGATATTTATTTTCAAAAATGTAATGGAATTATTCATTTTTCGCATGCATCAAAAATATTAGATTCTTATAAAGAAGTTTTTCCGAATAAAAAAATTTTATCATTTAAAGGTAGATTTATTAATACAAATAAATTCAAAAATTATAATTTAGACAAAAAATATGATATATTAATTTATGGGTCTCGTAATGTTATAAATAAAATAGAAGAACATTGCGCAGATCAAGAATATATTATTAGATATAATATTGAAAATAACATTTTTAATAGTGATCTGAAAAAACATAATTTTTATCCTTTACGAGAGAAGATTGAAAATTTACTACTAAAAAATAAAAATAAATATAATTTAAAAATATTACCTCAATCAACTATATACGATGGACAAATTGTAAATGAAGATTTATCTCAATTAATAAATGAATCATGGTTAACTCTTTCTTGTTCTACAAGAGCAGATATTGCAATGGCAAAATATTTTGAAATAGCTGCTTCTTATAGTTGTGTATTAGGAGATATTCCAAGTGATTATACATTTTTATTTAAAAATAATATTGTTGAAGTAACAGAGTGGATGAGTGATGAAGAAATATTATGTATTATTGATAATGCATTGAGTGATAAAAAAAATTTAACAGAAATGACCAAAAGACTAGGTGATAAAATAAATTCTGAATACAACTTAGATTCTGCTGTTGAAGAAATGGATAATATTTTTGAACAAATAATATTATGATTATTTGAATAAAAATATATAGTTTATTATTTATTATATAATTTAAGTTGTAGGTTTTTTTTTATTTTATTAAATTTATTATAAATATTTGATAACTCATCATATTCTAAAACAAACTTTTTCATTGTTTCAATATCATTTACATATCTAATATCATTTGGATAAAATATATCAGTAGGGATAAATATTGGTAATAAAAATTTTTGGTCATTATTAATTTTTGTTCTCCAATCTGTTATTGAATCATCAAAATTACATAAATAGATATCTCCATTAAAAGTTTCATAAAAAATATTTAAATAACTATCTTTCATATCAATAATTTCAATACCGCATATATTTAATAAATATCCAAATAATATTTGATGAATCCATATTGACCTAAAATTTATATTGAAAAAATTATTTATTTTATCTATTGTTCCAAATGATTCATATATTTTTCCTACTTCTTTTTTTGAAAAAATACCTAATGAAAAATCAGGAACTATACATTCTTTTTCTGAAAAATTCCAATAATCTAATTTTTCTTTCATGTTTAAAATAGTTTCATTCGTTTCAGTTTGTAAATTTATTGTATAATTCATTATATTCCATTTTTTATTAGTATAGAAAAATGAGCATAAAAATGATAATGAATTATTTTTTGACTCATATTCATTTACTAAATCTTCTTCAAAATAATCTTTCGTAATTATATAATCATCCTCAATAAATATATAATAATCAAAACTTTTATCATTATCTATTGCATTTAAAAACTGTCCATAACTAATACCAATATTTTCACATTCAATTATTTTTATTTTATCTTTAATATTTGAAACATCTATTTTAGAAAAATCATAGTAATCAGATATTAAATAATCAGTTTCATTAACATTTGGTTTCATTATTGTTATTTGGGTTATATTTGTTTGAATTGTATTTAATAATGCAATATTATATTTTAAATAATATTTTTTGTCAATATTGTTAATATATTTTTTAGTTAATCCTCCATAACTTGCAATAATTAAATTAACAGTACTCATTTATATAAAACATCTTTATATTTTTTTTTATATAATAACTAATTTTCAATTATTTTTTATAAATATTTCATTTCTACACCTGCAATTCCAAATCCACATTTATTATAAAATCCAATATTTTTTTCTAAACAATTTAATATTATTTTATAACATTTCATTTCCTCTTTACCTGTTTCAATTAATTTATTAATTATTAGTTTACCATAATTTTTTCCTCTGTGTTTTTCTGTTATTATTACATCTTCTATTTGTCCAATTGGATTATTATGTATTTTTTCAATTCTAAATATTGTACCAGCACCAATAATTTTATCTTCATTTTTTGAATAAATAACAAGTATTTTGTTTATTTTGTTTTCTTTTGATTTTTTAATATATCGACAAAAATCATTGTAGTCTATGTTATATTTATAATTTGTAAATTCAAACATTAATTCCATATAACCAATATTATAATCATCATTTTCAATTTCCCTTATTTCTATGTCCATTATTTAATACATTATTATTTTTTTTTATTTTTCTAACACAAGTTTATAATTTTTTTTGTTTTTTTATTTATTTTTATTCATTTAACCACTCCAAGTTTTCTAATGTCCATTTAACTGTTTTTTTTAGTGACTCCTTAAAATTAAATTTTGGATTCCATCCTAATTCATATATTTTTGTTCCATCCAAACCATATCTTAAATCATGTCCTGGTCTTGTACTATGAAAATCAACCATTTCATATTTTAAATCCTTCCCAACATACTCAGCAATCATTAATGCTAAATCTAAATTAGACACCTCCTCTTCTCCTGAAATATTGTATTTTTCCCCAATCTTTCCATTTTTTATTAAAAACAAAACAGCGCTCGCAATATTCTGAGCATGAATATAAAAGCGTGTACCCGATTCTTTTTTGTCAGGGTAAGAATGGATATAAATCATTTCATCATTCAAAATTTTCTTAATGCATAATGGTATAAATTTTTCCACATATTGTCTCTCACCAAAAGCATTCATAACATTGACAATCATTAATGGAACTTTATAAGTATTTTCATAAGAGATACAAATATTTTCTGCAGCAGATTTTGATGCTGAATAAGGATTTGTTGGTCTATGTCTATCCCATTCTTTATACAAAGTTGAGCCTAATGCAGGACCAAAAACTTCATCTGTACTAAAATAAAAAAATATTTCAAGATTATTTAAAGTACGTGCCCATTCTAAAAGATAAACAGTACTGTCAACATTGTTTTTAATAATTTTTACTGGTTCTTTAATACTATTATCAACGTGTGTTTCAGCAGCCATATGAACAATATAATTGACATCTTCACCAATCTCTTTTCTTATCCCTTCTGGCAATTCATTACATAAATCAATTGTAAAAACTTTTACTCTTTTTGAATAATAGAGTTCATTATTTCTTAGACGTTCTAATCCCATACTAGCATAACTCAGTTTATCAATAATAATTATATCCCAATTAGTATTTTTATGAATATATTCAGCAAAATGGTGCCCAATGAATCCACAACCTCCAGTTAAAACAATTTTTTTTGACATTTATATTTTTTTATATTTTTTATATATTTTTTAAACTAAATTTCTGCGTTTAATTTTTATTTCTTTTGTTTCAGAAAAAATAAACGTTAATTATATAATGTCTTCAGAGAATAAAGGATTTTTCTCTCGTGTGTCTGGATGGTTTTCTGGTTTATTTGGAAATCAAGATTTTCAACAAAAAACAAATGTTGTCACAACTGTTACTGTAGAAACCTATAGGGTTCTCGTCTCTTCTTTATTAGTTTTATTCGTTCCCCAAGATTGCAATGGTAAAGTATGTACTATGACTGAAAATATGGTTTGGCTTGATAGATTATATAATAGTGCTTTAATTGTTAATTTTGTTACTCTTGGTTCATTCGTTTTACTGTATATGTTAGAAGTAAATCGTGAATATAAATTAATAAACTATCTTGAAGTAAATAAAAACCTGGCTTGTGATAATGATTCTGTTGGAAAAGCGCTTGAAAGACTTCCAGTCGAAAAGAAAAATGGTATTCTCTGGGTAGATTATTTTTATCAAAAAGTTGGTTTCTGGTGTGTTGGATTATTCGGTGCTAATACTGTTTTAAGTGGATTTGTTGTTTATAAGTATTACTTAGATAACCAAACAACAACTACTTATATAACGAACGTTTTATTTATGATAACTAAAGTCATTGATATTTATTACACTGTAAATACTGATAAAAACGTCTTTTATTCTGCATATTTAAAAGCAAAAGTACAATACAATGATGTCGACCCAGACAAGATGATAAAAGGTGATGCTATTGAATTACCTCCTATTTCTCAAGAAACTGCTGTCATTGTCGACGAACAACCAAAAACAACTGTTTAATTTTTTTGATTATTTATGAATATAAAAAGTAAAGTAAAATAGTATATATCAATATACTATTATAAAAAAATCTAAATTATCATTAGTATGACAACATATACTTGTTTTCGTTGTAATTATACAACGTCTTATAAAAATTCTATGGTATCCCATTTAAAAAAAAAGAAAAAATGCACTCGTCAATTTGACGAATTGAATAAGTTTTCTGATGAAGAAATCGCTTCTTTCTCATTGATCAAAAATTGTACGTTAGATAAAATATGTGCAAATCTTATTGAGTCTGATAATAATGAATTATTGGATAAATCTGAAGATTCGTCCTCAGATAAATCAACAACAGAAAACAATTTAAGAACAACAGAAGGAAATTTAAGTATTGATCAAGAATCAAACAAAGGTTTTAATAACTATGATGATATTTGTAAAATAAACAGTCAGTTGTTAAAACCTTTATTGCGTTCTTCATTGTCTGCTTCAAATTCTTTCTCTACAACAACAACTTCTATAACGACACAAAATACACCAAATGGTATTGTAAATACAAAAAATTTTAATATCGATATAAATGCTAATTGTTCTATTGAAGATAGTTTATCTTTATTAGATAATCAATTAACAAATTGTGGTATGACTGATAATGTTCAAAGAAAACAGGTACTTGATGCTATTGAAAAATCATTATCTTCTTTAAATGATAAGATATCTCATCAATCTTCTAAAAATGTTTTTAATAGTCTAAATTTAAAAAATTATAAATTAAATTCCTCAATGAATCTCGGAAATCCATTATCTTCAATTCAAACTAATAATTTTACTAAAAATGGATACTCTGGTAAAGGTTATTAGATATTTGGAAAAGAGTATTAATATTTTTATAATCCTACAAAATCAACAATCACTGGATAATGGTCTGAATTGTATTTACCACAGAACTCTTCATATACCTGATATATAAAAACATTATCTATCTTTTGTAATAAACTTGACGATACTAATATATGGTCAATCATTGAAAATTCATTTGATTCAGATTTACAATCGTTGTTTGGGTCCCACCAATCAGAATAACGTTTTTGTTGTGGTATTTCATTCGCAGCATTATGAAGTCTGTACATCCCTGAATTATTACCCTTGATACCTTTAAGAATATCTAATGTCATTGATATAGGAATATTATTATTTGCATCCAATACTTCGTCATCATAATCATTTAAATCTCCAATAAAAATGATTTCATAGTTGTTTTTAACATATGAATATATAACGTTTTGAAGAACCTGTGCTTGAACTTCCCTCTGAGAACATCTACAAGGGTCTGTTGGGATAGCCAATAAATGGGCTGCTATGAAAGCAACATTTGTTTTTGAATTTGGGAAAGTAAATTCTGTTATATAATGTTTACTAACCCCTGTAGTTCCATTTGAGTTACATCCACATTGAGAACCTTCTATAGGGTAAGGTAATTTTTCTTCTGTACGATACAAAGGAATGTTTGGATTTATTTTAGTTAATAAACCAACGTTTTGTCCTGTTGCTGTATCAGTACCTTTTTTTAAAAAATAATTATAACTGTTCTGATTATAATTTGTGTTTAAAACTTTGTTGAGTGAAGTCAACTCATCACATCCTTCTATCTCACATATATTTAAAATATCTGGTTGTAATGTTGCTATAACTGATGATATATAGTTCATATGTATATTGGCTTCTGATGCATTATGCCAAGTACATCCATCTCCTGGACAATTTGCGTTTGAATAGTAATCTAGAAAAAACCATTCTACATTGAACTGCATTAAACGAACGATGTCTTTGTTTGGATGGCTTATTCTGTATTCACCAGGATTTACAATAGTTGGACATTCTGTATCTGGTTTAATTGGTATAATAAAAATACTTGCGATTATAAAAAATGATTTCAGAATATTCATTCCTTTAACTTAAAGTTATATATTTATTTTCTTTTTTAGTGGTTTCATGATATTTTTATCACGTTTTATATATTATGGTTTGCTCAATTCTAAATGAAACAGATATTTCTGGAACTTTCGAATACACTTACTTATTTCAAATTGAAGCGTTGTTTCAAAACAATACTTATTGGTCGTATGACAATAATTTATATACTATTGTTTATAACAACTCCCAAATAGCCGTTTATGATTACCAAGGTGTTTTCCTCGGTGTACTTAATGAAAATACCCCTGGTATTCAAATTATAAAAGAAGGTAGTAGAGAATTCGACCAAGATTCTACACTATATTGTAAAAAATCACAAATATGGAATGCTGGTTTAAAAGAAGGTGTTATTGAATGGTCTCTCAATGCACAAGAAAGATATGAAATAAAAAGTTTTGGAATGTTTAAAGACTTAGAGTCTGGACTCGTTTATTTGGCAACTGAAGAATACAATACTTCTGATTGCAATGGAACTATTTATGTTTTATATGTTCAATTAAAAAATATTGTTCCTACTACTATTATTGGATTATTTGATTACCAATATATTGTTGATTCTAGAAATGTTGAGACTTTACAATACTATTTTTTGAATTATCCTTCTGCTTTTAATGCTTTCCCTATCGTTAATACTGGTACTGGTATTCCTAATACATTGAGTTTTTTAGAAACTTATTATAACAAAGGTTACAGAGTCTTTTTATTAACTGCTTTATCAACTGTTATTGCAGGTATTCTAGAATGGTTTAATTCTCACCCTGATGCTGTTGGTATATCTACTTACTCACAGGCTAGTGCTCTATCTGTCCCAAAAAGTATATATAGATTAACCCCTGACAATAACTTAAAATTCGATTTATATGCCAATGCTTGTATTTTACCATATGAGACAATCTATTTTATATACGACCCAAATCAATTAATTAATCAATCTGTTTTATTGAATATTGAAAAAATTGTTCAATCAACTGGTAAAATACTAACTTTATTTCCTATCATCAACCCTGGTTCAATGACTACCCAAACAATTAATGATATAATGGCTCAAATTCCTATTGGTGGTAATAGTTCTATCCTTGTTAGTATGATTACTTACACAAATAAATTCTATAACTTGTTTGACGCTACTACCCCTTATACTAACTATCCATTCTATGAATTGTTCATTTATGCAAATATTACTAATGAAGAAAGCCAAATATATTTTAAAAACAAATTATTTGCTGTTACTGGTTCACAAGCAAATCTTTCTACATCTTATTTGTGGAACGTTGGTTATCAAGCAATTGGTATTGAAAATTATTCATATGGTGCATTAAACTCTATGATTATGGCTTACCAATTAGAAAAAGGATTATTAGTTAATGATTTAGGAGAACATGCCGATACAATAGTATTTAATCAAGTAACTCGAGATGTTGTTGATGTAAATATTGGTATAAGTCAGTATGTTTTAACCAATAATGTTTATGATTTTGTTCCACGTTCTATCTATTATAGTGATGGTAAAGGTATAAACTATTCAAGTGTTGTTTGCAAATTAAATGACCCTAGTGTTATTCAATATCACACTCCAATTAGTTTAAACAGTTATAATACTATCGCTTTATTAGAACTTACTGGAACAGAAATCGACATTAATCTTGAAAAAACATTGTATTATTACTGGACTGTTACAAACGAATTCAGTCAATTTCCTATTAAAGACACAGAAGGAAGTTTAATTAAAACTTTAGAGATGCTTGATCAATACTATTCAGATGGTTATCGTATATTTTTAGGATTTACTCGTTCAACTATGCTAAAAGGAGTACTTGATTGGTTTAAGTCACATCCTGATTGTTTAGGTATATCTCCTATCGCCAGAGCAAATGAGTTAGCTATTGAAAAAAATATTTATAGATTTGGTGTTAAAATTAATTATGTTTTAAACTCTATCTATCCTGAATTAGATGATGCTGTTCTAAACTTTGGTAGAATATTCTATGTTTATAACCAAAGTGAAATTGTAATGCAAGAAACAAGAGTAATTTTACAAGAGAGATATGGTACCGAAAATGTTTTATTATTCGAAGTGTTACCAGATGATAGTAATTTAACAAAAGAAAATATTACTGATTTTTTTTACAGTAACGGTGTTAATAAACACGATGTTGTAGTCGTTTATATGAGACCTCTCGAAACCAATCAATATGTAAGTTTCTTCGATAGTAGTTTAGATATACCATGTATGCAGTATGATATTCAAGCATTGACTATACCTCACATAGATTCCACAACTACTTCTTTAAAAGGAAAATATAATATTGCTCAAATAACAAATTTGACAAGTAGTTACCTTTACATTAGTGGGCAAGACTATCTTCAAACATCATTCTTTGCAACTGCATTAAACATTTTGTACTTTATTACTCAAACACAACAAAACTATAATATTAATTATATTTATTCATATAACTCATCATTAATGTTTGATAAAAATAATGATATCAAATTTGGAACTGTCCAAATATCATTATACGAAGGAGAAGATATTTTTAATATTTTTAAAGTTTATACCGATGACCCATTATACGGACAATTAAATTTTACTCCTGTTTCTTAGATAGTCTTGTTTTGGAGTAGGTTAAAGTTTTTTGTGTAAAGTTATATCCCTTTCTAATATAATAGTCAAAACAATCCATTAAAATATCAATACCAATCAATAACCGTATTATATCATTATCATTCAAATACTCTTTTTTATAGAATTCTGGATTGTTTGAAAATGGTTTGATAAAAAATGTTTCTTTTATTTTATATGGTAATTCTATGATACTTTTCAGGTCTGAATATTTCCAACTTAGGTTAGTAAATATTTTTACACAGTTTCTATGAAAAATAGGTAATGATTCAATTTCATCAACATCATTTAATAAATGAAAATCTTTTACTTTGTGAGGATTGTTGTTTGGACCTGAAAATTTAACCCTCTTGAATAAAAAGATATTCATCTCTTCAAATTTTGACATATTCTCTTTTGTATAACTACAATGCATTTCAATAAGTTTTTGATGAAATACAATGATTTTTTCTTTTTCTTCATTTTTAAGTTTCCTCATTATTGAATAAACTAAATATCGTGCTGCTCGGGATAAATAACTTTTTGATTCAGCATTGTCAAAAGTATTGGTATTGGACTTGTTCTCAAATACTGGTTGGCTTAACCAATCTTCTAATCTTTTTATGATTGAATTATAAAATAAATCATTTGAGATAGTTCTCTTTTTTTGTTTCATTAATTTATGGTTTTCATAATAATCATAAATTTTATTTTTGTTTATGTATTCATCATACATTTTTCTTTTTTTTGATTGTTCAAATGCTCTTCTTATTTTTATTATTTTACCATACCAGTTCTTTTCGTCTTTCTCTAAAAAAAATTCATTTTGAAGTTTTACAATATCATAATCAATCTCTTTATTAAGATAAAATATGTTTATATCAGAGTTTTCATTGTTCATTTTGTTTTTGTTAAGTTATTTTAATTCAATTATTAATTGAAATTATTTTTTTATATAGTTTTTTTGTGAAAAAAAAAAATATTTTTAATTAATAATGGTATCTTTTCATTTTGTTACTGCTTGTAACTCAAAATATTTTAAGAGATGGTTATTTTTAATTCAATCAATAGAAACTTTTTTTAAAAATGATTATTCACGAAATTATTTTATACATTTATTTGATTTAGGTTTAACAGACCAAGAAAAAGAAGTTGTTCTGCAAAAAGTAAATCAACAAGATAATATAAAGTTCAGTTATAAATTATTCGACTTTACTAAATATCCTGATTGGGTTAATATTAATAATAATATTGGACAATGGGCTTGGAAACCTCAATGTATATTAGAAGTAATGAATTCTATTGAAGATTTTTCTTCATCATATCTGTTTTGGTTTGATAGTTGTAATGTAGTTGTTAATAACCTTTCTGAATTAGAAATTTTATTAAATAATAGTGGTATATTTTCTAATATGACTTCTGGATTTATTTGTAATTGGTGTCATCCAGAATGTGTTGAATACTTTATAAATGAAAAAATGATTGATCAACATTCAATAGATTTTATGATTAATCAACCAATGAGAAACGGTGCTTTAAATTGTTATTACCTAGGTTTTGATTGGGTTAGAGATTTTATTAGAGAATATTCTCATTATTCTCTTGTTAAAGAAGCAATTTATCCAGATGGAAGTTCAAGAGATAATCATCGACAAGACCAATCTATTCTTTCAATCCTATATTATTTATATAAATCAAAATATAATTTTCAAATTGATGATGATAATAATTTTTATGGGATTAATATCCATGTTGATAGGTCTACTATTAAATAAAATAATTGTTTTATTATTTATTTTTTTGTGTTTTATTATTTTTTTATTTTTGGTATAAAAAAATAAATCTACTTAATATAATAAAAAATGATGTTACTCAAATTATATACTAGCAATAGTGAATTAAAAAATGAATACCTACAAAGAGAGGTTGAACACAATAAAAATGCAATGTCTCAATTTCCAAATGCTGGTTTTGACTTACTTATACCTTCTAGTTGGAATAAAAATATAAAATTTTTTGACAAATACGGTAAGAATACAATTTTTTTAGACCACGAAGTAAAATGTGCTGCTTTCATTGATGAAAAACCTGTTAGTTATTACTTGTATCCAAGGTCTAGTATGTCTAAAACACCTTATAGACTTGCTAACAGCGTCGGTATAATTGATAGTGGATACAGAGGAAATATTATTGCTGCTCTTGATGAATCAGGGAATGAAGATTCTGCCTTCTATACTCTAGACAAAAACATACGACTTGTTCAAATATGTGCACCTGACTTACGTCCAGTAATTGTTCAAATAGTTGATTCAGAAGAGGATTTAAGTGATCCTACTGAACGTGGTTCTGGTGGATTTGGCTCAACCAAAGGAACCTAGGTTCACTTTCTAGGTTCCTTTCAGGGATGGAAGTTTTATTTTGATTGATTCAAGATATTTTATACATTCTTTTGTGTTTTTATAACGAGTTTTAAGATTCTTTATAGTTGATGGATGTTGGTTTTGGTCTTCCTGTATCCATGTCTCTATTTCCATTATTTTGGTTTTTAGGCATTCTATCATACTTAGTTTCCTTTCAACTGTTATTACATTTATCGGAACATCTTTTAGTTGTTCTATATCTCCAAAAGTTGAAATATCACACAAACGTTTATTCCAATCTGTTATAGGACTCAGAAGTGTGGGTTTTTTTTCAAATGCTAAATCATTTTTTAATAATACATCTTTGAAGGAAAATTCTTTTTTCGATTCTATTGATGGTAGTTTTATTTGATTATTTGACATATTTATTATAATATAGTTATAATAAATCTTTATAATTATTTTTATAATTATTTTTATAATTATTTTTATAGAAAGATTATTTGGAATGATGATTTTAGGTACTAGATGTTTTCTTTTTATACAAGAAATCATCAAGTATCTTTTTTACTCTTCCTTCAGAGTAGTTAGGTTTTTTATCCTCTTTGGGTTTTTTCTCTTTTTTAGGTTTATTTTCTTCTAAAGTTTTATAATTTTCCCCACATTTCTCTTTTTTTGAATCAGATAGAAAAGAACTCATATATATTTCTATCTCAATATCAAAGTTATTGAGTACACTGCATCTACACCCTTTACTACTATTTTTAGATATAATTCGAAACATTATTTATTTATTATTTTATTTTCTTTATACCAAAAGGGAACCTAAGTTCCCTTTAACCCTCCTTTTTTATAAATCTGGTTATAAACCAGTTTCATGGGCTCAGGAGGTTCGAAAGGAACCTAGGTTCCTTTCACCTTGGTTCCTTTCTTAGATATTCCTTTTCAATTCCATCTCATATGTTATTACATCTTTGTCAAATATTTTTTTAGTATTTCTTGTTGGTAATGTATCAATATAGTTTTTAATAAATGGTAATAAGTTATTATTATATTTTTTAACAAGTGAAAAAAATTCTTTTATCCTAGTCATTGCTATTCTGTCCATAAAGTATGTTAAATCATTCATTGTATTACCAGTTATACCATCATTCCATTTAGTAAGTGCATAAATAAATGTTTCATAATCATAATCTTTGTGTTTTATATAGAGTACCATCTGTTTTTTATAAAGTTTTTTCATCTCTGAAACTGTGTTCTCCTTCCAATATTTAAGTTCTTCTTCTGCATTTTCACAACGTTTCTTCAATAAATCAAATTGTTCAGATTTCAACTGCAATTGTTTTTCAAGTATCTCTATTTTATATTTTTTTTCTGCTTCTTCTAAATTTATTGGTAATACCTCAATAACATCTTTTTCATCAACCATCTTATCCAAAATTCCACAAGCATTCCTTTTACTTTGATGTGCTTCAAGTTGATTTCTATTTCTATATTTTTTACCACATATTTTACACTTAAATTGTGATGATTCATTACAACCTTTTTTCCTGTCTAAATGTCTTGTAATTGCTGCTTTATACTCACTATTATAATCACATCGAATACATCTATAAAACCTTTTACCTTCTATTTGTATGGCTTCCATGTACTGCAAATACTTGTTTTCTTGACTTTCATCACTATCCAATTCTTTGTTTTCTTCTTTGTTTTCTTCGTTCATATCTATTATTATATAAATCTTTTTCTATAAGTTGCCAATCTTACAAAGAAAGGAACCTCCTATTTTAAGTTAAAACTAATTATAAACCAGTTTCATGGGCTCAGGAGGTTCGAAAGGAACCTAGGTTCCTTTCACCTATGTTCCTTTCACGTTGGTTACTTTGTGTACAGATAGTTATTCCATGATTAGGATATATTATAGTTGCTTTATTTTCTTCTTGTGAATTTATATAAACAGTTCCTTTAGCAATAACAGGTTCAAATGAGAAACTTTGATTACTTGATTCTGACATGTTTATATATTATATAAAAAATTTATTTTTTATAAAAATCACGGAAATAAGACATATGTAAGAATAAAACAGTAATTTTTATAAAATATATATTATTGATATTTATTGTAAAATAGGTTTATTTATAATTTTATGTATCAAAATTTTATTGTTGTATAAAATCTTATTTCAGTAATAAAAAATATTCTACCATAAATCTCTTAAAAACAGTTTTAATTAACCCCCTAAAATAGGAGGTTCGAAAGGAACCTAGGTTCCTTTCATAGGAGGTTCGACTTCAGTCTTTTCAATCCTTCAGAGATTGAAATCGAAAGGAACCCTAGGTTCCTTTCTCCTTTCAGGAATATTTTAGGAATATTTTAGAATACTCATTTTCAGATGTAATTTCTATTTTGTTCTCCACATGTTCCTTCAGTTCCTGTATATGGGTAATTATGAATGTATGTTCAAAATATTGTTTGAGGTATTCTAATAAAATATAGATTTTACCTAAATTGTCTTTATCAAGTACGCTCACACTTTCATCAATCAAGAGTAGTGAAGTACTATTGACTGTCGAACAATGGCTAAAAACAATCTTAAATGAGCAGTCTATAATTAATCTTTCCATTCCTCCTAAAGTACATACCTTGAATTGTTTAGAATATTCAGTTTCTGATTGTGGTGTTCCTGAATCAGGTACATCTTGAATGACAAAATCAATTATAATATCATCATTTTTAAGATACATTTGAACCTTTTTATTCAAAAATGGTGAAATGATTTGATTTACTGATTTGGTAATATGTTGTAAATATTCTTCTAATAAGTACAATGCAAATCCATCTTTTGATGTAATAGACGACAAATGTTTGTATTTGAGCATCTCTTGTCTGGTTGTTTCGCATAAATTCTTTTTTTCAGCATATTCTGTTAACAGTCTTTCATTCATTTCCTGAATTCGATTCTGTTCATAAATATCCTTGTATAGGTTCTCCTTCTGCTTTTCAGTATTAAAAATTTCAAGTTTTAAGTTTTGAATCATAGTCTCATACTCTTTATTCTTCTCCATCGATTCTGCCTTTTTCTCTTCTTCGTCTATCTTCATTTCAAATTGATGCTTTTTATCTTGAAGAACAATAAGGTCTTTCTCAAAATCCTTCTTCTCAATGGTTAGAATATTAGTTCTTTTTTCATACTCTTGAAGAAGTTTAGACTCTTTTTCAAGTTCTGAATAAGCAGTTATAATAGGATTGCTTGAATCCGTGTTCTGAATCGCATTTTTTTTAGATAGAATAAGTGATTTCTCGTCATTTAAACATTCATCAATCTCTTTTTGTACTTCTTTATTTGCCTTTACCGCTTCTAATTGTTTTTGGGTTAATTCCTTTTTTTGATTAAAATCATTCAGTTGTTGAATAATTTTCTGAAGATTTGGTTGTTCCTGTTCATAAACTGTTTTATCGGACTTGTACTCTTCGTACTTGGTCTGAACTGGATTCGAAAACCAATTTGAATCAATTGTTTGAAGGTCTGCTAAAATAGTGCTATACTTCTTCTGTTTATCTGCTTTTGTTGAAGTTGTTTCAATTTGTTTTTGTCTTCTCTCCTTCTGTTCAATAACTGGTTGATGATGATGTAACTCTTTTTGGATTTGTACAATCTTCTTTTCATTCTCATCATATTTGTTCTTTTCTGACTTGATTGAATCAAAACAGGAATCATATGATTTATGTGTTTCCTCAAATGTTTCAATAAGTGTGTTTTTTTGATCAAACAATTTGTTTAGTTCTAACTTATTTTTTCGTAAATCTTCCATCTGAGACTTTGATTTACATCTAGTACAAAGATTGTTTTGACAAGTTTCACATAAAAACTGTTGTTCAGCCTGGAAAATAAGTTTTTCATAAAAACCTATCTCTGACTCTATTTTATCTAGTGTGATCTTGTATTGTTCGTACTCATTAAAAGTTTGAGTTACGTTTATAAGCAATTCTCTTGTTGAAAGGCATTCATCTAAATTGTTTTTTAGAACAGTCATCTTTTCTGAACGTTGTTTAAGTTCTGATAAAATTAATTTTAACTCTTTCTCCTCTGTCTCCAATTGTTTTTTCTCTTGTGCTGATAAACCAGATGTTATACCTTCTGATTCCAAAGTCGTTTTTTCGTATTCCATAATACTTTTTTCTGAAATGTATTTTTGATAATGTTCATTATAGTTTAGCATAATATGTTCTTCTGTGTTTTTTTGGTTGTTTTCTGTGTCTTGTTTATTGTCTTGTTGGATATTTTCAGTGTTTTGTTCGTTTTGTTCGTTTTGTTCGTTTTGTTTATTGTACTTTTCTATAAACTGGTTGCATTTCTGTTCAGAAGTAGTCTTCTTTCTTTCCAATAGTTCAATATTTCTTTCAATCTGAGTAAGGGTTGACTCATTTATTGACGGTGATGATGGAGCAAGTTTTGATTTTAGACTCGCTAATCTCTCGTGTAAAGTTTTCTGTTTCTCAAAGTAATCATTCTCAATCCTCTCAACCTCTTTGAAATATTCTTCTTTAATCATCGATTCGTCATTGATTAGTTTTAGTAATTTCTTTTGTGATTCATTCAAATCTATTTTTTTTATTGTGTCTTTAATATTTGATTGTTTCTTCTCAATATCAAATTCAATCTTCTTCTTTTCTTTTTGCAAAAATGGTAACCTATCTGGTTTATAATCAATGATTGTATATTTCTTTTGATACTCTTCCAATAGTTCCTTCTTTTGGTTTCGTTGAATCTCTAAAGTATCTTGGTACTGACTATAAGTTAAAATTGATTTTTTTGCTGCTTGTATCTCATCTTCCATTGTAAGAGGATTCGTTTGATTAAGGTACTCAGTAATTCTTTCCAACTCTTGATTATACAATCTGTACTTTTTATTGTACTCTTCATAACGTGTGGTGAAAGTATCAAGTTCCAAAAATTCGTATATGAACTTCTTTCTATCCGTTTGTTTCATCAACAAAAAACTTTCTGAATCAAATTGCAAAAAAACATTGCAAAACATAAATGCTTTATCTGAGCCAATAAAGTCCATTATATATTTTTCTGTTTTTGTGTGGTCTAATGAATTCATACAAACCTTCAAATAAATGTTATCTTTGTATTTAATTAAATCTTTTTGAGGGAAAGATGTGAGACTTTGCATAGATTGGTCTATCTCTTTAAGTTCGAAAAACTGAGTATCCACTGATATTGAATCCTCCTTCTTTTTAGTACATTTTTTCTGAATAACATAAATCTTTGCTCCAATTCTTAGAAATAACTCTCCAAATGCATGTTTCTGGCGAATATTAATAATATCCGGTTGATTCGTCTTTGAATTATTGTATCTCCTAGCAAGTTTAGAAAATAGGATGAAACAAAGAATGTCAATTAATGATGATTTACCAACAGAATTCTTACCAAGAATTAAAAATATATCGTTCTTGTTGAGAGAAGTAAAGTCTATTACATTGTCTTTACCATATCCAAAGAAATAGGAAAAATGAAGTTCCAATATCTCCCAACTGTAATTCCGATTTTCTGAAGAATTAATGTTTGAATTAAGTTCTTTTACTAAAAACTCCATTATTTCTGGTGTAACATCTGTTGAATCCTTTTGAGAAAGATAATCTTGAACTGCTTCCGACATCTCAATGTTCATTTTTAACAATGAATTATTCATTGATTCATAAGAGTCTGCTTCCTCCTGTTTCTTTGAAATAGATGCGTCCATTTCTAGCCAATGAACGTTCGGATAATTAGACTTCCATTTTTTTATTAACGGTGTGTTCATATGTTGTTTTCCATAATAAATAACCTTTACATGTGCTTTTTCTGGAAGAACAATTGAATCTAATGTTGTTTGCTGGAAAGATGGTTCAAATGGATAGTATTCACCATCATATTCTATTGTTTTTTCATTGACAAATATTTTTTTATGATGGTAAGGATTGTGGATTGGATAATAAGTTGATTCTTTTGTTTCAATATCCCAATACAAAAACCCATGGTTATTGTCAGTTTCAACAAAGTTTTGAGATACAAGAGAAGAAGCATAAGCAATTGTTTTTTCATAGTTGAGGTACTGAAAGTGATGAATATCTCCCAATAAAGTTAAATCATATCCTTCAAAATCTTCAACTGTATGCTCTCCTCTAATTCTAAAAAGGTGTTCAGTATGAATCATTCCAACTGGTCCATGGAATAATGCAATTGAATGGATTGTTGAATTATCATTTCCTAATTGTTTTTGTTGTTCTTCTTTGAAAGCATTTATTGATTCATCAACTTGTGAATATGTAATAAAACCATTGTCTAATATAGATGATACTCCAAAGAAAATGTTTCCAAATCTATAAATACCTGAGAATTTTAGATAGTATAGATTGGGTATCTCTTGATTTAAGAAAATACCTGTTAAATTATCCATTCTATCTTGGTTCTCTTGAATGCAATCATGGTTACCTGCAATAACAATAACTTTTGTAAATTTTGTTAGCCTAATAAAAAAGTCTAATGATAACTGAATACACTCTGGTGTTAAACTTCCTTTTACATGAAATATATCTCCTGTTATGACTATTAAAGTTTGTTGGATATTCTCTAAAGAATCTATTGATTTATACAAATTTTCAAAAACTACTTTGTATTCTTCATGTCTCTGAATCAATCGAATATGGATATCGCTTAAATGAATAATGTATTTATAAGATTCTTCGCAAATTGTTTTATAAGGTGTTTCTTCTTGTTCAATAATAATGCTCATAATAATTACTTTTAATGTTGTTTTGGTTTAACTTAATTGTTTTGGTTTATCTTAATATACAGAAATGGTTTTTAAGTTAAAAAAATTATATAGAATATAAAAAAAATTGATAAAGTTCAATAATTACATTTATGACGAATACATAAACAAGAGAGTAATATGCTTTCTTCAAGAGTCTTTAGAAGGAATCCCTCTTTTGATTCGATTATATGATAAATAATTTGTTTATAAAATACTTCATCTTCATTGATTGCTTGTTCAAGGTATTCTGGATTTTTCATGATGACAGGAAACATTTCTAATTGAATTTTTTCAATTTTATGTTTTCTAGCCAAAGGAGTATAAAAATAACCTAAAAACCGATTAACTATTGTTTTTTGACGAAACATAAGAAAATATTCAAAAACCTTGTCTAAAACCTCTTTCGGAATTTGTATGGGTAATCTAAGTAATACAAACTTGTAAATAGGATTTGATATATATTTGTTCTGTATAATATTTGTTGAACGTCTTTTTGTTTTTGTTGCAATATAAGTGTTTAATACATATTCGTTTGGTATTATTTTTTTATTCTCAAAAAACTTTTCAATAATATTATGCTCTTCCAAAATCCTTTTCTTATTTGTCATTGTAAAAAATATTTTATAACAGATACAATACTTTTTAGTTAATACTATTCATATTATTTTATATGTTTTTAGGTTTATAACAGTTTTTGGTATATAATATATTTATGTTATCGTATTGCGTTTTTACATCTAAAAAGTTTTCATTGAAAAAGATATGAGTAGTGATACCTCCATTTTTCAAGATTATTTGAGGACTCTCGGAGAATTATTCGTTATATATGGAAGCCCTAGAGTTGAGGACCAATCAAAATGCAATGAATTATTACAAAAGTT
>JACCDO010076033.1_pt1 | contig 24794 bp, 29 predicted proteins | sample 7446101 | NCBI WGS metagenome assembly JACCDO01 (sample SAMN15323440, study PRJNA562643) | freshwater metagenome | isolation source: river surface water | place: USA:Blue River Watershed | collected 2017-08-16 | reverse complement strand
TTTTGAAAGATTAAAGAATTATCAGCTTTAACCACTCTTCCATTATCATCTCTCATAAGTGCCATTCCAGCTTTAAAATCAACATCAACAAAGATATCAACATTTTCTACTGCATTTGAAGTTACTGTAAAGATTGCCATTATAAACCATACCTAGATTTTGTTAAGTTGTAATATGCCGAAATTTGATCGAGCGTAAGAGCTGTAAAGTAAATTCTCATTTCAGATAAATACATTCGAGCGTAAGAATGCGGGTTTGTTTTAACACTTCTAGCGCCAATTCCAAGATCTTCATTGTTTGAACCCATGTCTCCAGTAGTTGCAAATGTATTTGTTAGAGTATTATTTACATAAGCTTTTTGATTGGTTTTATCATATGTAACAGTGATTAGTTTCCAAGCTGAAGAGTCCATTGAACCAATACTTCGCCATGCCCAGACTGGAAGATAAGCAAAGTCAAATGAATTACTATAATACCCAGTTTCATATATATTTTCTTTATTTAGGATAATATTTCCACCTAAAGAATCATTAGGAAATCCATCAATCTTAACCCATGTCATTGTAGTAAGTTGTCTTGTTTCTGGATTTAAGCTTGGGCTGTCTAAAACTCTTATGTAATCATTCGTTCCATCAAAATAAAAAGATCCGCCTCCAAAACTACTGTAAGACACTCCATTGTATAAAACTCCATTGTTATTATTTGGAGTTAGATCATATACAGTGTTTCCAGAAATGTATGAATAAGGATTTGCAGCATCTATAGCAAATTGTAAGTTATTAGATTGAAAATTTACTAGATATGGGGCTTGTCTAAAATGAAGAAGATTAGAAGTTGAGATAAATTTTTCTACAATGCCAACAATTAAAACATCTGGGCCTATAGAATTTACATTTATCTTTACAAGTTTTCCAGCATTTATTCCAGATCCAAAAGTTAGCAAATCTCCAGTATTGAAATCTATTTGAGCTGTTGAATCTACTCCGAAATCTCCATGCAATACTCTTGAAAATTGATCTGTTATGAAGATGTTGTTTGGTTGATTGTATACTGCTAATCCTCTTCTTGATGTTGTTAATGTTTCTGAAGGATTGTAGATTTTAATGTTAGTTTCATCTTGGTTATCATTTAATGCTCTTTTTGCTAATATTACTTCATTATTTTCAGTTCTAATGTAATTGTAAGAATTGTCAATATAACTAGATCCAATTATATCAGGAACAATGATTGTATTTGAAGCTGAGGAATGATCACTGGAAGCAAAACCCAAGAACTTGCCTATTTTTTGTTCATTTGTTTTATAGAGTAGTAAACTATTATCAGCAGGGACAGCTCTACCGTTATCATCTCTCATTAACGCCATACCAGACTTAAAAGATGAAGAATAAAATATATCTACATTCAATACTTCGTTAGATGTTACGGTGAAAATAGCCATTATAAACCATATCGGGATTTGTTAAGGTTGTATTGATTTAAAACTTCTTGAGATGATAATGCTTTAGTATAAATTTTTAAGTATCCAAAAGAAGATCTTGTTCTTTCACCAAAGCCACCAGTTGTTAATGTTATACTTGACAAAGTTGTGTCGCTCAAAATTGAAGAATAAACTGAAATTCCATTAATAAAAATTTGATATGATGTTCCATTTTTAACCAATATTATATGAGTGTATTGCCCCAAAGTCAAAGTGTAGGAAGTGTTATTCCAGCCAGATGCTGCAACATATAAAAAAATATTATTTAAAGTAAATGATCCACCAGTACCGAGTGCTATATTTACAGAACCACCTTCGAAAATTCTATTTACAGCTAAAGTTCCAGTTAGTTGATATACATTTACAAACATCTCTATAGTAAAGTTTGATAAAGAAAAACCTGAAACTAATCCATAATCATCCGCACCATCAAAGACCATTTCTCCACTATAAGAATTTGAATATGCTACTCCATTGTATAGAGTCATATTGTAATTATTTGATGACAAGTTAAACCAAGTACTCCCTGTTTTTGGATATGATAAGAGATTAGCAGCATCATAGTTTATTAAAGTAAAATTTCCAAAGCTCAAACTAAAACTTACTTGTCTAAAATGTAATAGATTTGTTGATGATACATATTTTTCAACAATACCGACAATCAATAATTCAGGGCCAAAAGAATTAACATTTACCTTAACAAGTTTCCCGGCATTAACTCCACCGCCAAAAGTAAGTAAATCACCAGGGTTTAATGCAACAGTATCTAATCCATCAAGCCCATAATCTCCATGTAAAACAGGCTTAAATTGATCTGTTATGAAGATATTATTAGGTTGGTTATATACTGCCAGCCCACGTCTCGAAATTACATTTTTATCAGATGGGTTGTATAAATTTGGAATTCCCTCATTTAAATTATCAACCAACCCTCTTTTAGAAATTACAACCTCATTATTTTCAGTTCTTATGTAGTTGTAAGAATTATCAATATAACTTGAACCTATAACATCTGGAATAATTATAGTGTTTGAATAAGCTGAATGATCGCTTGTTGCAAAACCTAAGAATTTACCAGCTTTTTGTTCAAGAGTTTTAAATACTAACAATTGACTATCTGCTGGAACTCCTCTACCATTATCATCCCTCATTAAAGCCATACCAGCCTTAAATGATGTAGAAATCATGATATCTACATTTTCAACAGCATTAGAAGTTACAGTAAAGATCGCCATTAAATTAATAACCTTGTAAGAGTAGTGTTGACATTTTGTTTTAATTCAGCCTCAGTTAAAGCTCTATTGTAGATTCTAACAGCAGCATAATAAGAACCAGTATTAGAACCATTGTGCCATGAAGCTAATCTCAAATTATATGTATTTGTTAAATCAGTAGGATCGTAAGCCCCACCATCATAGGCACCATTCAACCAGAAAGATTTAGTTCCATTTAATCTAGTAACAGCAAACGAATACCAGTTAAAATTTTGTACTAAAGAATTACTATTAATATATACAGATGTCGGATCACCTTGAGGATTCCAGAACCAGTTTTGATATGTAGAGCCGCTAAAGAATGATCCAATCGTCCATACACCGACTCCTCCACCAAATGGATTTCTTTTAGCTATAATTCCATGTAGTGATATTTCTATTGGATAGTAATATGCTTCAATTGTAAAATCACCTGGTAAGTTCATTAAAGCATTGTGAGTAACTTCAATAAAATCATCAGTACCATCTAAAACAAAAACTCCCCCAAACTGAGAAGACCAGACTGGACCATTTAAAAGTTGAGCATTTAATCCATTCCCAGAAGTATCAAACCAAGTTGTGCCTGTACCTGGGTATGATGCAGGATTCGATGCGTCTAATAATAATATAGCTCCTGAAGTGACAATAGATGTAGATGTAGATTTATAAGTTTCTAAAATATGCCTAAAATAAAGCAAATTAGATGCTGAATCATATTTTTCGACTGTGCCAACAACCAATACAGCCGGTCCTGTTCCAGACGTATCAACCTTTACTAATTTTCCAGCATTTGCACCAGCGCCAAATGTTAACAAGTCTCCGGGAGTAAATGTAATATCAACCGTTGAATCAGCCCAAAATGTATCAGCTAATTTTGTTACAAACTGATCTGTGATATAAATCTCACCTTGAAGATTATAAACTCCAGATCCCCTTTGAGTTTCTGGATTGTTGTTTGCCACATTATAATAATTATTTACATTTTCATCACGATAATCCATAATAGATCTTTTCGCTGAACTATAAGGTCCATTAGCATTATCATAAAAAGTTGAATTTATATTATAGTTACTGCCAACAGGATCAGGATTAATAATTGTACTAGTTGATGAATGATCGTTTGAAGAAAACCCAATAAATTTTCCTTGTTGATCCGTTAAATTATCAAAAGCCGTGGAAGCTCTATTTGCAAGTACAGCTCTCCCGTTGGCATCTAACATCAAAACAGAACCAGCTTTAAAATCAGTCGAAATTAAAACAGGAAAGTTTACTACGTGTTTGTTGTAAATAGGAAAAATAGCCATTATGAAGCAAGCCTCGGATAAATAGCGTTATGATTTCTTTGCGCCTGTTCTGCAGTAAATCCGGTGTTATAGAATCTTACCGCAGCGATTTTAGCAGCTGATTGCCATGATGCCCAGACAGTAATTTGAATTTCATGAGTGTTTGTATAGTTATTTGGGTTATATATTGAATTGTCATAAATTCCATTCAAATAAAATGTCATAAGACCAGAAGTTCTTGTGAACACAATGGAATACCAGTTATTAAGAAAAGCATCTCTTGTACCAGTTAAAGATACTCCATTTGGTGTTGTTAATGGGTTCCAAAAGATTTTATTGCCATATGTTGCTCCAAAAAATGATCCAATCACCCAAGAATTACCAGAAGGTACGCCTCCAGTATTAGCTTTAGCTAAAATTCCAGTTAAAACTTTTTCTTGAGGATTAAAAACAATTTCCACTGTAAAATCTCCTGAAAAGTCCATAATTGCATTGTGCGGAATTGTTATGCGATCATCAACAGGATCTAGAATCATAACACCTCCACTTTCAGCCGACCAATAAGCTCCATTATTCATTGAGCCATTTAAGTTATTTCCACTCAAATCATACCAAGTAGTTCCAGTTCCAGGATAAGATGTTGGACTAGAAGCATCTAAATTCATATAAAGGCCAGTTGTAGCAATTGAAACCGTATTACTATAAGTTTCTAAAATGTGTCTGAAGTAAAGAACTTTTGAAGCTGAATCGTGCCTCTCCACAGAGCCTATAATAATTACCGAAGGACCATTGCCAGATAAATCAGCTTTTACTAATTTACCCGCATTAACGCCAGCTCCAAATGTTAAAAGATCACCTGGAGAAAGAATTACATCTACGAAAGAATCTTCTGCAACAGTCATAGCTAGTTTTGTTGCAAATTGGTCTGTGATATAAATTTCTCCTTGGAGATTATAAACACCAGTACCCCTCATAGTTTCTGGATTGTTATTAGATATTTGATAAAAAGTATTTACATTCTCATCTCTGTAATCTAAAATAGATCTTTTCGGAGCAGCATAAGGAGCATTTGTATTATCGTAAAATGCTGAGTCAATATTGTAATTACTGCCTACTGGATCGTTATTAATAATTGTGCTAGTAGTTGAATGATCATTAGAAGAGAATCCAAGAAATTTACTTCTTTGTTCTGTTAAGCTATCAAAACTAAAAGAAGCTCTGTCTGCTAAAACAGCTCGTCCATTATTATCATACATAAGAGCAGAACCAGCTTTAAAATCGGTCGAAATTGCCACCGGAACATTTACTACGTGCTTATTGTGAAGAGGAAAGATTGCCATTAAATTAATTTACCCATACTTGAATTGTAATTTTGTCTAACTTGTTCTGCTGTCATACCTTGAGAATATAAACGTACAAATGGAGTTTTATTTTTAGACCATAATCCATAAGAATCCCAAGAGCCAATGACAAATCCAGTAGACGTATTCAAACTTAAACTATTATTGAAAGAAAATCTCAAAGTGCCATTATAATAACAATTGATAACACCACTATTGCGAGTTACAATCACATGATTATATTTAGTAAAAAGATTCTCTCCACCCCATTGATCTAAAGCTGCTGGATACCAAGCTCCGCTATATCTAATTAAAAACCACATTGTTCCCCATGAATTTGCAGATAGTACCCAGTTTACTTCTGCATCAGAACTTCTTCTATGTAACCATCCAGCTCCACCAACTTGCCTTAATAATGCACCCTCAATGGTAAAATCTCCTGGAAAATCTAAAAGTGAATTATCTGCTACAACGGCTTGATCATTAGTTCCATCAAATGTCATAACTCCTCCATCTTCACTTGACCATAAAGCGCCATTCTGGAGTTCAGCGTTCAATCCATTACCACTCAAATCATACCAAGTAGTTCCTGACCCTGAATATGAAGTAGGATTGCTTGCATCTAAATGAACTGTGATACCTGTTGTAAATAGCGATACTGTATTATTATAACTTTCTAATACATGCCTAAAATACAATAAATTACTAGCTGCATCAAACTTCTCAACTACTCCAATAATCAATACAGAAGGACTAATAGCTGAAGTATCTACCTTTACTAATTTTCCAGCATTGATTCCAGCTCCATAAGTAAGTAAATCACCAACATTAAAATCTACTTGAGTTGTGCCATCAGAATCAATAAATAAACTTGCAACTCTTGAAAATTGATCTGTTATGTAAATTTCTCCCTGAAGATTGTAAATTCCAATACCTCTTTTAGAATATTCGGAAAATAACACTCCAGAAATTGATTCATCTCTAAATTCAAAAATAGATCTTTTACTTGCAAAATAATGAGAATTAACATTATCTACAAATTTATTATCAGATGAAATATAATTACTGCCTACAGGATCCGACATCAAAACAGAAGATAAATTAGTGTGATCTCCTGAAGCAAAACCTAGAAATTTACCAGTTCCTTCAACGATAGAATTATAACTAATATTACTTCTGTCCGCTTTAACAGCATTACCATTCGAATCAATAACAAGTGCCATGCCAGAAGTAAAGCTTTCATTAGCAATTACAGGGAAATTTACTGCATGTTTATTATATAGAGGAAAAATTGCCATAGTTATATATTTTGTCCAAAGCCCGGTGAAATCCTAGTAGGGCTAAACATAAAAGAGCTTGTAAAATATAATAAGCTTATAAAGAGGAATTAAAATTTTGAAAAGATTATCCCAAGAAGAAGAAATTCAGGTGCTACCACAAGAAGTTCAAATTACTCCAGAAGAAAGAGAAGCCTGGTTTCAAAATTCTATACCTCTATTGGAAAAGTATCAAGTTCCACAAGAATATTATCCATATTATAGACAACTAGCTAATATTTCAGCATCAGAAAGACTTTACACGATTGCTGTTAATAATTGGGGTAAATATATTGATCAAATTAAAAATGGTTTAGATACTCCAGAAGATTACCAAGCAGTACAAATATTAAGAAAAAATCCAGGATTCAATAATTTTCCCCAAGAGAGAATTAAAGATTACATTAGATTTCTTCAAAATTATCCAGATCTATATGAAAAATATAACTGGTCCTTTTATCAGTCAATCATGGAGAATCCAAATTTTTTCCAAGATAACAATAAACAGCTAGTACTTAGTAGGTTCTTTTACTTTAGTTCATCTCATCCTAAAAAACAAATCGATGATGCAATAAATTTTATCGAAAGAATATCTGCATACCCAGAGATTTTTAATTATCTTGTAGGTGAATCAAATGAAAAATATGAAATTACAAAAACTTATTTAGATTTTTGTGAAAAGTATCCAGATCAAGTAGATTTTCTCGCACAAGGTCTTAAAAGATTTAAGTTTATAAACTCTTTTTATAATTTTATTAACCAATTTGCTGAAAATAATTCAATTAATTTCAAAGAAGCAAGAGAAGCTTTTGAATTAATTGATAATGAAACTTCAAAACTAACTGCATATAATATTAAAAAGGTAAAAGAAAATCTTAAAACTCCTGAAGATATAGAAACTTTTAATAAAATTACTAGAAGATTTTTTGACGGCACTTTAGCTACACCATATGAACGTGATTTGAGAGAATCTAGCAATAAAGAAGTGTATGGCTTTTTTAGTAATGTAGATCAACATAGAGAAATTGATTCATTAATTTTTCTTGCTAAAACCACAATTGGCAAAGGAGCTGCAAATCTGCCCGATGGTGGAAACTATGTTTATTTAGGCGGAATGTACAAAGATGCTTTAAATCAATTAATTAAAGTTTATTATTTCTATAAAAATAATGGAAATCTGTCAGATGAAGAAATAATTGAAAAATGCAATGATTTAAAATTATTTGATGAATCAGGTGGATCTAATATTAGCATACAAAAAGTTTTATCTAATAATCAAGACTATCAAAATATTGTACTTCAAAAATCAGGATTATCACCCTTAAAAAATGATGACAACTTAGATTTTTTGAAAGATTTTTATTATATATTTACTTATTTAAATCAAGATACTATTCAAAAAATTCTTCAAGAAATCTCTCATAAATTAAATATAACTTTAACTAGTGATAATGTCGAACTTATCAAAAGTCAATTCAATTTAATTCAGCCAAGAATCATATCGCTTGTGCAAGCAAAATCAGCAATACGAACATTTATTCCAAATAGCTTTATCAAAGATTTTCTGAATTTCTTTTTTAACAAATATCCATATCATTATAGTAATATTCTTAAAAGTTTAATTGATAATATTCAAGAAATTCCTACTGAAAAATTTTCACCACGTTATTTTGATGAATTAGTTATTAAATATATCAAATCAGATCTTAAATATTCAAGATTCGACGACTTTGAAGGTGATATATTAGATTATGTTTCTTTATATGAAACAGGAAATACTTACTTAAATAAACTTGATTTATCTACTGAGCAAATTGAAAAAATTAAAAAATTATATGATCAATATTCTAAAGAGTTTAGATTTCCAAAATCAACTCTTATCAATTTAGCTATATTAGAAGTTACACAAGGAGTTGAATTATCAGGTGAGTTTGCAAAAAATTTTAAAAACCATGATTTACTTGATAAAATTTCTGACACAATATTTGAATCAAAAAATAAAAATCCCAAAGATATAGAATTTATCTTAAATAAATTTTCAAATTTAGTTATACCATATTTTCTTGTAGCAATTGCAAATTCTTTAAAATATAAGACACAAAGATTTATTGAGCAAATAAAATCATTTCCTCTTGAAATTATGTTGTGTTTGATTTTAGATGGTGATGATATTGAACTTTTTGATATAGATGACTCAGAAGCTAAAGACTATATAAATAAATTTGATAGACAATATAGAAATTTACATAAAAATACAAGAGAATATTTTGTAGTTTTATGTTTCACAATTACATATAAAAATTTATTTGGAATGCCATCAAATTTAATGATTTCTGGAATAAATAATGATATTGATAAAGATGGAAGTTATGAAGTCATTGAACAAAGTACAGATGCTTATTCATTTTTATTATTAATTTTTGGAAAAAACATTAACAATTGGCTTAGAAAATTTAATGATCCACATGATGCTGTTCAAGGTTTTAATATAGATTTTAATTGGCCAAGAAGTGAAAAAGCATTTGGTGATTATATATTGAAAGCAACCTTGGGATATAAAAATCTTTCTACTTTTCCAACTCAAAAAATTAAAATGATCCAAAATTATTGGCTCGAATTGACTGAAGAAGAAAAACAACTTCCATTTGCTCAATTATATAGCGTTTGTGATGTCAAAAATTTCAAAAAAATTCATAGTGACTATGATGTAAAAAGTAATGAATTTGCTTCTGAGTATCAATCAGCAGCCATGAAATCTGGTTTTGAACCACTCCAAGAACATTATTTAAATTCTTTGAATGTACCACTTCCAAGTTGGTCTAATGTCGTAATTAGTAAAGGTGGATATACAGGAAGATTTTTGCCAAGAAGTGACGCAAGAGGCATCTTTTTAGGTAAGCACACAGATTGTTGTCAATCTCCTGGCGATGCAGGAGAAGGGGCAGCTCTTTATGGGCAAATTGAACCTACTTCTGCTTTCTTTGTTGTTGAAAATAAAAAAGGTCAGATAATAGCTCAATCTTGGGTTTGGGAAGATGTTTCTAAAAAAATCATTGTATTTGACAATATTGAGGGAAAAGGATTAGGATACAATGATGATGACACTGACAAAGAGCGATTGCAAAAGTCAATTAGACAAAAACAAATATTTGAACTTTATACTGCATTCTCAAATATGATGCCAGATGAGTATTCTGTTTATGTTGGTGGTGGATATTCAAAAATAGATCTTGAAGAATTAGCTGATGAAGATAAAGTAGAGCAAGAATTTGATTATAAAGCGTCAATACCTAGAAAAAATTATGTATTAGACACTGATAGAAATCGTATAATAATTGAAGACGATAAAATTTATTCTGATGCATATAAGCAATTTAGAATTTTAAGGAGTAACAATAGTGAATAAAAAAATAATGATTCTATTATCTGCAAGTTTCTTATTAATGGGAAGTTATGTAGAAAAAACAAAATCTTTGGAATTTAGTGGACAACGATATTTTAAGATTGTTGATACTAATGGAAGATTTGATAAAGTGCAAGAACGATTTAATGCTTTATGTTTAAGATATGGCGTTAAAAGCTCTGATGTTTTCGCAAGTAAAGTTAAGGGTAATTGGTGTGTGGTTATTGGAGATAAAGTTCTTGTAACTGTAACAAATGCAGATTCCAAACTTCATAAAACTTCGCATGAAAAATTAGCTAAAATGTGGGCAAAAAACGTAGCAAAACATATTGAATCTGTAACACCATTAAATTAATTTTATTTCTATAATTAATTAAAAAGGAGCCTATTTCTAGGCTCCTTTTTGAGTCACTTAACCGGAGGATTATTCTTTCTGCCTCCACCCTCACCTCGGCCAGTAGCTCCATCAACTCCACCTCGATTTTGTCTTTCAGATGTCGGTAATGTAGTCTTAGCTACAAGTTGCAACTTATCTACACTAAACTGATAGAGTGTATTACCAGATACAACATAAACATAATTACCAGATGCAGCTACTGAAGATGAACCTCCACCAACTCGCATTCCACCGCCTTGGCCAGGTGCTCCACTAGATCTGGGACTCTCTTGTCCTTGAAATCCACCTGGAACCTGTGCAAAAACAACACCGATGACAGCCAACGATGCTGCAAAAGAAACTAAAATTTTATTCATATTTATAACCTCTGTTCAATTGACGAACAATAGTATTATATGTTCAATTAATGAATAAAAGATTAAAAACAAAAAAAGAGTGGAATTACATCCACTCTTTTTGATAAAAGATAATTGTTATCTTACTGGAAAACCAGCTTGATCTAAAATCGATTGTCCTGTTGGGTAATAGCTCTTACCCCAGAGGAAGTTGTTTGGATTTATAGTTGCTTCAAAGCGATGAAACTTTGCATGCCCATCAGCAAATACATAATTAGAGCCACCTGTATGACGACCTGGCTCCATGAAGCGAATATGCAGTCCTCCATCAGCTGCTACGGATCTACATCCACCAGTGCCATTTTGTGCGCTAGAATCAGAAGGACCACCCCATCCCTCAGCTCCTTCTGCAGCAGCCTTAGTGATAGCAAAGATTGGCCCTGTAGCATCCGCAACACTCTGCCCCGCCCATTGACCACCAGAAACTGTACGCATCATAGCATTTGTTGGTCTATGAGACTTGTTTCTTCGTTCAGTATTAAGTTGGCCAGTTGAACCTAAAAAGATACAATTCAAATGATTTGTTGCTTCTGCAATCGCAATAACATCAGCCGGAGCATCAATAGCAGCAATAGAAACAACGTTTGGTGCATCCTGTGGACCACGCTTACGAGGAAGAACAGCCGAATTAGGAACATAGGAAAGACGAGGAACCTGAGCTTCACATCCAAGGGTATTTACATCTGTCCAAGGCATACAAGGAGGATTGTCTGGACCTACTCCACCGTTCTTATCAGATGGACATACCCAAACTTTGTCACTCTTGATATATGGCTGTACCATTGCAGAATAATGAATATATCCACCAGCTGATCCGCCATTAGTCGTTGCGGTGTTGTTCTTGTACATGTATGCAGTCGGATATGTTTCATCATAATCCTGAGTGTACATCATAAGACCAATTCCAATTTGCTTCTCATTCGACAAACAAGATGCCGAACGGGCCTTCTCACGAGCCTGGGCAAACACTGGGAAGAGGATAGCTGCCAAAATCGCAATAATAGCAATGACAACTAAGAGTTCAATTAAAGTAAAAGCTTTTTTCATATTTTTTGACCTTTCGCTTTGCGCTAATATAATATTCCACGCAATAAATCATAAAATATTAAGTGATTGTTAAGAAAAGACTATTTGCAAGAAAAATATATAGGTTTCATATAAAATTATAAATATGTGGCATATAATCGACTATATTCAATTAAAACTAAAAGGCTATAAAGCTATAGGCCATGTTAGATATAAAAATGAATCTATGGCCCCAAATGAATGGAAAAGATCATTATGGGACAAATTAAAACAAAATGATCTTTTTTCTCCAATAAATATAAATTCTGAAGAGCATAAGAAAGAATTTAGAGTCTTTATTCAAGGCAAAGTTATTATAGTTGCAGTTAACATTTTTCTTTTCTCTTTCATATACTCGTTTGCAAAAGACTCATATACAATCTTAAAAGCTAAATATAACCTCTATAAAATCGAAAGTATAGATTTCAATAAAGAAATTCCAAAAGATTTAGCAACATCATATAACTGGAAAAAATTTAAAAGAGATCAATATTTAAAATCTAATGAAATAGATAAATATACACAATCAAATAAAGAGATAATTGAAATAGATAGATGGATAGAATACTCCAGAGAGAAATCTAAAAAAGATTATTTTGAATACAATTATGATCTAATAAAAAGCAATTTGTTTTCTTTTGGTAATAATCTACTTATAATATATATGATTTCTAAATATTACTGGAAAAGAAATAAAAAGCGAAATACAGAATAAAAACATTATGAAAAGATATGCTGACAAATTTCAAGATCAATTGCAAAATATGATCAATATTCTCGACCAATTCAATTCTCTTTATTCTGAAACAAGTAGATATGGAAATAAAGATGTTTCTGCATTAGATGCTCAAGCAGAAATGTTACAATCTGAATTTTCAAGATTAATGAGATTATATATTGAAAGCAAATCTGGAGAAGTTACAAGAAGATATTTAGATAGAGTAGATAGAGCTGATACACCAGGGCAATTAGATAGAATTAAAAGAAAAATGCAAACTGAAAAATTCCCTGTAGATCAAGAAGCTGTATTAAATGCCATATCTGAAAAACTTAAATCAAGAGGATATGATGATGTGGTATAAACTTGCTGCTATAAGAGTCAATGACCAAGAAGTTCCAGAAGAAGATTTCCTTAAAAAATTTATCAATGTTGCTACTAATGATAATAAACAACATTATTGGATAGTTAATGGAGAAAAGTATGCTCCGCCAGAAAACTATGGGCATAACTACACTGCCATGATGCTTAAATTACAACATGGTGTCTATCCTAATGATCCAGATTTTAATGAAACACCCATAGAATTTGTTGGAAGAGGAATTGGGAGCATGGCAAATGGCGGAACAATTAGAGTTAGCCAGATGTTGGATGATGCTGATCTTTCTATCTATGGACCTGTCAGCGATAATACTCTTGAAAACATACTAAAATTTATATCCCCAGACTCTATAGGTAAGTGGGAAATTCTTAATGTTGCTGGTAACCCAAATGGAAGAGGCTTTGATTCTCTCAAGCAAACAATCCAGAATCTTACTCTAGGGCTTAATCAAAATACAAAAGAAGAAATTGATATAGCTCCTATCAAAAGAGTTGACAATACTCCATCTTTTTATAAAGGCCGATCTGGAGACTAATTTTAGCCTGAAACTTATCTAATTTCACTCAGTTACACAATAAGATATACAAACAGTAGGCTCCCAGAAAGATTGCAAATATCGCACCTTTACAGAGTTAACATATCTAGTAGTATCATTAGGAACAATTTTTGCTCTTACTAATAAATCTACAATAGGTTTTATCAAATTATCCGAGTCGTGTTTCATCTTCCAATTCATATCTGCCATGACTAAAATTTCTACATCAACTGGAAATGAATCAGCTGGCAACATAGATTCAACAATTATTGGTAAATTCTTGTCTATCCATTCTCTATATTTTTTGCTTTTAATTAATTTACCATAAGCTACTGGAGTGTACATCTTGTTTGCTGAAAATGGATGTGTAATAGTACAATACTTCTTAAGCATATATATCTTTTACAGGGATATTAAGGTAAAATCGGTAAAATTAAAATCATGTGGTATCGAATATCTAATCAATTACAATTACCTGAAACTGATGTCCCTCAAAATCCTGTAGAGCCAGAAATCCAGGAAGAAGAACAAGAACAACCTCAGCTTCTTGAAACAGAAAAACCAACTCAAAGCTTATTTTTCAGTGAATGGGCTAAAGATCATTATGTTCCAACTCAACCTGTTTATCATGGAACGACTCATGACTTTGACGAATTTCAAATTATCAACACTGGAGATAATTCTTTAGGAGATGGTTTTTATTTTACTAGCGAAGACAAAGAAGCTGAAAAATTCTATACAGGTAAAGGCGGAGATCAACTACGACAAATTGATCGAATCGCCACAGATTTTGCTGATTCATATTATGGCAACGATGATGAGCTATTTGAATTATTTGGTGATAAATATCCAGAATGTTTCCAAGATGGCGAAGTTAAAGATGCTTATGAATTAGGTGAAAAAATTGGATCTGATCGAATTCTTGGGGGAAAACCTAAAGTAATTCCAGCCCATATTAGAATGAAAAATCCATTTGTCTTAACTCAAATGAATCCTAATTTCCCTTATAGTCCAACTGTTTTTTATGATGATTTTCAAGAAGAAGAAATTCCAGAAGCTGATGGTGATGATGGATATGACCCTGAAAATAATGAATCTCCAGAAAAATTAGTTATTGAAAAAGATGGAGAGAAAAAATATTCTTTCAAAACATTAATTCACAAACTCTATGATATTTTATTAGAATATTATGAAGACTATAATGCTTATGAATTTATTAACCAAGTTATATTAGATAATGCAAATCCTGGTGAAGATATCAATGCAATAAATATTTTCCAATCTATAACAAATCAAACTGAGTATTTCAAACATCAATATGAAGATGATTACCATAGCGAAATAGTAAAAAAACTTATGGAAGCTTTAGGTTTTGATAGCATTATTCAAGACCCAAAAGCATTCTGGCCATCCAACGAATATGAACCAGGAACACAACATTATTTCTTGTGGAAGCCTGAGAATATTAAACACGCTAGAGAAAACATTGAATTTAATCCTGATAGCAGAAAAATTTATTCCGCATATATGTTTAATCCAGAAGGTCAAGGTGTTTTAGATTTAGGCATCAAGCTAAAATATGACCCATCTAATTATGAAGCTAGAATTGTGAAAGAAAGAAACGATAAAAATTCTCACATGCTAGATATTGGAGCTTATATTAAAGGTACAGATATAAAACTAGGACAGATTGACTTATTTTGTGATAAATCCGTTCCACCTGAAGAAAGATATGTGGAAGTTGAATTAGTGGTTATATATGATAATAATAAAAGTTTCAAGCAAGAACTAAGACAACAATATAATCCAGTCGAAGTAGATGAATTTAGTGGCTCAAGAGTTAAATGGGGCATTGGAGAATTTCTTTATAGCGCTGCCAGAAAATTAATTCAAGAAAAAATGCCTGAAGTAAAGTATATTGCTGGCAATATTCATAGTAAAGAAGCATTTAAAGCAAGAAATAAAGCGTTCGGTGATCCTTTAGAAATAAAAGATGTTAATACAGACACTAATATTTCTCAATCAGATGCTCAAAAACAAATTCCATATATGGTTTTTGATGAATATACAGAACAGCCAGAATTCCAACCAGATGAAGCATTTTGGGTAAAACATAATGTGGTATAAATTCGCTGCTCAAGGAATAATTACACACCAAGTATCTGATCAAGAAATTGACGATATTGTTGATAGTTCTCTAATTGACACTGGTGAAACATATCTTATAAACCAAACGAAACTTAGGAATGGCTTGATGAGTATTTTTCCTAATTTAAAAGATGTGTTTTTTGAAGATGATCCGAATAATTTAGGCAAATTTCTCATAGAATTATCAGCAATTTCATTACCAGAAAAAGTTGCTGATTATGAAATTGATTTATTAAAAGGGACAATTCACCACGAGCTTCAACATTTACAAGATCCTAGAATGCAAAAAATACCAGAAAAAGTATCGACTATGATGGATGAATCTAATATTGCTCTTGCTCTAGGCATACAAAAAATACAAAAAGATTCAATACTTCCATCGTATGAAGAACTTATTGAAAAATTATTCAGAAACTTTACTGGTAGAAAATCTGGTCCACAAGACGAACAAGATTTATTAGATATAAGAGAACAATTCACACCACAAAAATATGAAAATGTAATTAAAAGACTCAAAGCTGGAGATCATCCTTATTTTAATTCAGAACTAGAAAAACCAGCCAACTTAAAAGATTTTGTGAGAATGTTTTCTGTTTCAAAACTCATGGGGATTAAAGATTCAATTTCAGAAAGCCCCCAATATACTTATGAGAAACATATTAAAACAATTATTAATATTCTCAAAAATCCGTCTTCTGATAAATTCCAAGCTTTAGAAAAATTATTGGTGAGAACTTATCCAGAATTTAGCGAAACATATGACCCATCATTTTTAAAAGACATGAACACAAACCCAAAATATGAAAAGCAATTTAAGAAACAATTGGGAAATATTATCAACGAACTACAAGAATTATTAAAAGAGAACTAATATGTGGTACAAAAAAGCAATATTACTAACAGATATTGAAATCGAAATGGAACTTCTTCATAACGCAAAAACTACTGAAGATATACATAAGAATTACAGAAACCTATCTAAAAGACACCACCCAGATGTAAATCCTGATCCAGACTCTACCAAGAATTTTCAAAACATTCAAAATATTTATGATGAAGTGAAAGATCAACCATTATATTCAAATGAAGAGTTCACAAGCAGAGAAATGACAGAAGATGATGTTAGAGATAATATAGAACTTCAAGATAATTTCCTTAATACAGATGAAGAAGCATTAAAAATGGGAATACTTCAATCTGTAGAAACATACTTTAATAATAATGTTCCAGATAATTATGACACACCTGATTTTGAAATGTATGAATCTTTAACAGAACAAATTTATAATCAAGTTAAAGACATTCAGCCAACACCATATGAAACAATCGCAAATCTAATTAACTCTATAGCAGGAAACTACATCAAGGAAAACTATTAAAAAAACCCTCCAAAAGGAGGGTTTTTTTGTTACATCTTTACAATTCTCTCTGCAGCAATAGAATGATATCTGTTTGTAATCTTATTCTTTTTAATAGTCCTTACAACTACAAAATGCTTGCCGTCTGAAAAGAAATCATCACAAACCATTCCAAACTCTTCTTCTCCAGTTTTATCAAGCCATTTAACCTTACTATCTACTGGAAAATAATGAATTTCTTTTTGATTCATTAATTCTTCAATTTGCTTTTTACTTTCCTCAGATAAAGATTCGAGTTCTTTTAATTTGAAATATAAATTAGATTGAGAAGACTTGTAACCATTCAATTCATCATTCAAAACATTATTCAACTTCATCAGAGTAAAATTATTGTCTTTGATATACTTAATAACATAAAGTAAATAACATACTAACAATAATAAAGAAACACATGCATAAACCATTTTTCACCTCTATTTCTTCAAACTCTTAGCATATTTTAACATACTATCCACCTGAGCTTTTGATGGAATTTCAGGACTGTCTCTTCTGTACATGTCAAAAATTGTTTTTCTAAGATCTTTTGTTTTAGGATTTTTGAACAATATTGCAGCAGGTTCATGACATCCTATACAACGTTCCTTATATTCAATCTTAGGATCTATTAACATTAAAAATAATATTAACTCCATTGAATATCACACTCTTCTCTAATACAAAAATCTGCCAAAGCTTCTAATTCTAGCAATTTACGATTTAGATAATTTACATCAATACCGCCACCGTATGTTCTAGGCCCATCTTCATCAGGTCTAGTGAATTCTTCTAACATCCTAGAACCTTTAACACCTTCAATTTTTCTTAATAATGCTAAAGGAGAAATAGAACCCATTCCATCACTATTATCTATTCCTAATAACTGAAAAATTGTGTTGGCATTCATATTAGACATTTGAACATTAAAAGATTCATGGGATGATTTAGCAATTAAACTAAGCTCCATAACAAATGTGCCATCTTTAAGAACATGAAATAATGGATAAGCGCCACCCTCAACCATTTTAACATTTCCAAAATCTTCAAATACAGATTGCCAAAAAGAAAATGGCTGAGGACCATTCTTTTGCTCATATTGATAAAAATAATAACCCATATCATTATCATATTTTTCTGCTAAGATTTTTCCTAAAGAACCATCAGCATCATCATATATACGTTCATGACCAAATTCATATAAGGTGTCGTCATTAATTTCAACACGTAACTTAGGGGTAAATTCAATACTCATAATACTTTTTTTATTCTATCATAAGCTAAATTACCTTTGAGAGGTTTTTTTTAACATAATCAGTAAAAATATGTTAATACCTCAAAAAGGAAACAATATGAATAAGAGACAAATTTTAGCATCCTTAAATAAGATTGCTAACGAACTAGATAATACTGGAATGCATGTAGAAGCTAATTCAGTTACTAAAGTTATGACAAGATTAGCAGATGAATTTAATATCGAAACCCCTGCTGATGAAAGAGAAAATAAGAGACAACAGATCATTAATAAGTCCCTAGACACAAAAGTATTAAGAAGCAATGTCCCTAAAACATTCCTTTATATGATCCCAGATAATTCTCCACTCGTTACAATCAGAGAAGTGGCAAATGCAGCAATTAACATGCTTCAAGAACAAGCAAATGAAATGATATCTGAATTAAAAAGAGGCAAGATAACCGCAGAGCATCCTTTTGAAGGCAATATTTTAAGAATGGCAAATTATTATAAAGAGACACTAACTAGCGTATTGCAAATTAACAATATTCCGCAAGCCCCAGTGTTTTATTACATTAATCAAAAAGCTAATGAAATTGTTACAAAAATTAAGCCAAAAATCGAAGAATACAACGCATACCATGATGAAGATTTGTTTAAAGATGACGAAAAATAAAACCTGGAAATAAAAATGAATAGTAATCAAGAAATTTCAAAATGCATCAAAATAGCCAGTACTCTAGACAATTTAGGCTACTTCAAACTCGCAGATAGTCTAACAAATATCTCTTATAGATTGGCAGAAGAAGAAACAGGCAAACAAGTAATATCGTCTGAAGATATTGATGATGTCTTAATTAAACTCAAAGAAAAAGCCATTGAAGCAAAATCTTCAATTTTATCTAATTTATCCTCTGAATCGTTAGCTCCAGATAAAGATAAAAATTTATTATTAAAGATTGAAGAAGATGGCAATTTAACTTTCTTTAAAAGAATCAATTCCGAGAATATATTTCATACTAAATATAATAAATCAAATTATATTTTATATTCTTTAATAAACAAAATCATTAGCACAAAAGAAAAAGTAGAATTAATTTCATATGCAAAACAAATTTCAGAAATATACTTTAATAGTTCTTCGAGTCTATTAGTAGAAAATTCAAAAGTTGTAAAGATATTAAATCAATTAAGTGAAATTTCTTGGATTCTAAGTTCTTTTGTTAAAAATTTTTTAGAAAACAATCCTGAAGATTCAATTAATCATCAACAAGAAGAAAATAAAAGTCAAACATACACTCAAGCTATTAGAAATTTGAAAAAAGAAAATCAATCCTTAGAAACAATTCAAATTGATAAAAAAGCATTAAATAAATCAATATTAGACATTAAACTTTTATGCTTGGAAATAAATTATGAAATAGAACAAAATTCAGAAACTCAAGAAGATATTAAACTATTTATGTTGACCAAGAACATAGCTACAAATAAACTTACATATCAACAATATCTCACAAACTTTTTATCTCTTTATAATTATCTAAACCAAAATCAAATTAACCTTAACGATCCAGATATCTTAAATAAAATACAACAACTTAAAGATATTCTTATAATTCCAAAATATATATACACAAAGTTACAAAATGAAATGAAAAATAATCCTACCTAAGATTATTCATAAAAGCATCAAACAATCTACAAATCATAATAAAACTAAACATAATATTAGAAAGATATAACCAAGCTAATTTATAACTCTTACGATTCTCAATATGATATCGCCAGAAATAATAACCACAAATCCATAAACAAATTAAATACAACAATAATGATAAACCAAACTCAGATGTATAAGCAAAAAATGAAAAAGCTAACATCTGAAAAATAAATATTAAAGACATACAAATATTATAAAAGAAGAAAGAGGGAGATTTTATTCTCCCTCTTTTTATATATCTAATGTAAGCTGAACAGGATTTTTTGCCTTAAGAAGATTCCTTAATAAACTCTTCAATCAATTCTGGAATCCTCTTGAAATCCCAATAAGGTATCACTAACAAAGGTATACCCCTCTCTGCACACCAAACAACCTTAATCTTGTCCCGCTCCTGATACAACTCAAAATTCCGCCTATTTAATTCCATGTCCCTACTGCGATTAGCCTGAATATAATGCTGCTTACCATTTAACTAAATAGCATACTTCTTACCATCTAAAAAAATCATAAAATCAATTTTTAATACATTTGTCAACTTTAATGATGGATCCTTAAACTGGGCATCAAATTTATAACCCATATCAATCAAATAATTCTCAGCAGCAATTTCAGCCTTACTTCTACGACAATTAGGACAACCATTAGGACGATATTTCCTTATATGATTTTCACCTAAACAATTAAAATATTTACCACATAAAGTACAAAGAATATTCTTAACAATATAATTACAAGATATGAAATCTATTCCATCATAATTACAATATCTATGCAATAACTTGGCTCTTCTTACAAAATCCATATTAGAAACAGCCTTCATCGCACCCTGATCTATTCTTGCACAATCAAAACAACCAGATGTAGTGTGATTCTTCGGTGTCTGATAAAAATACTTGCCACACCTCTTACAATATATAATCACATAAGTATTCGCATTTAAATAAACTGTATACCAATAACCATACTTGTCACAATGAAACTCTTTACTCTGATTAATAAAAATTTCAGTGTTCTTATATCTAGATAATTTTTTCTCTTTGTCCGATTTATAACTGTCAATTCTCGCAGCTTTTTCCCTTAACTCCCCCAGCTTATCTAGAAAATCAGGTGCCTCAATATCAGGAACTAAATGATTATAATTACACAAAGTTACAGGCCTTAAATTAGCAAACTTCATATCAACATAATACCACTAACATCTATCCCAAACAACACCACAACCAACTTCATCACAATAAGAACACAATCTATCTAAACATAATAAAACAGACAAAGTATCAGAATCATTCCCCAACCTAATTAATTCTAAAACCCTATCAGACAAATTATTAAAATCACCCAATAAATTAAATACCTCATCACTTACAATAACATCATGATTATCCCTGACAAAATCTACAGGAATCATATCTATAGAAAATAACAATCTATCATCCACAAATAAATTCATACCACCATCAAAAAATACAACATCACCAAACTTACTAAATTGATTCTTTAAACTACTAACCCTGGCAAACTTAAATAAATCAAAATCCCCAGGCTCATAAAACACAAGATCATCACGCAAAGATTCCAATATTCCACAAACATCATCACTACTACTAAGAGAATATAATGTGGAAGAATTTATCCTAATAACATGATCCGCACGAAATAAATACAATCTATATCTCCAATAAATAATAAACACGCAAAGACAAAACATTACGCATCAACATACCATAATGATCCCCAACAACATCATAAACACATAACTTATAAATACCAGATTCATAACTCAAACTATAATCATAATCTGTATCACCAAAATTAAATTCCCCAAGAGAAAAATCTAACCCCAATACATAATCAGAATAATTAGCCCTAAATATTTCCACATCATTCATAATATATACCAAAAGAAAAAGGATGGTTAAATTCTCCAGAAACAAGAAAATTTTACCACCCCCCCTATAACTCTACAAAAGAACACATCCCATAAAAATTATATATATACCGGAAACAAAAGGGATGGTTAAAATTCTAGGAAAACGAAAAAAATATAAGCCCCCCCCTATCGTTCACCCAGATTCTTGACATGCATATAAGTGAAAACAATTGTCCATAATAAAAATACAAAGAATAATCCAGACAACAAGATCTTAAAAATAATACTCATAAATAAATTTCCCCCAAGATATTTTAAACAATACTACACGCAAGAAACCTACAAAAGATTCTTAATATATTCTCTGTAAACAAAAGGCTCCAAATTCTCTGTAAACGATAAGGGGATTTTTAAGGGGGTCGAAAAAAATTGACGGGGGGTGGAACTATTCCTTGGGACTCCTAAATAATAAAGTACCCCCTAGGTGTTTTTATATATATCCCCCATGAGGTTTATATTATAACATACTAATTGATAGGTTGCAAGGGTAGTTCCATAATCATCTTTTAAAAATCCATGACCTAGATAAACATAATTTAACTTGCCTATTGACCAAAGATACTTAGCAACTTCCTCCGACACAATTATTATATCAGAGTCCTCAACATCCGCAAGGTTTTCAACATCTTTTATTTCAGATTGACGAAATGTAATGCCACCAATAGTTCTGTCAATTTTGTTTAAGTTTAATGATGCTTTTTTGCCAACTGCGGGGAATGTTACAAACTGCCCATTGATATTAATAGCAACAGTCTTTCCAGTTTTATTAATTATATTCATTTGCCAGTTAACTTTTCAAAAAATTCTAGGGTCTTTTTATTTTGTGACAGGAGACCAACTAAGAAATATAACATGGCACAAATAAAGAAAACAGCAGTGCATTTAAATAACATAATCATACCAGTCCCCCAAATAAATTATATCATACTTATTCGGGGGATTTAACTTTCCTTCTTTTTACATTTCTAGTTTTTTAAGCCTACTGTAACTTGCCTTAGAAATATTAAGATTAGCAGGTATATCTTTTTCCAAAATTCCCTGTTCTTTCAAATTCTTAACCCTATCCAAAAGGTCTGTGTAATCTTTCTTTGGACGACCTAATTGCTTTGTTGAAAATTCTCCACGGTCGATAATCCTAACAGTAGCAACCAGATTATCTTCTTCATCATAATAATGCTTAATCTTATCAATATTTGTAACATCTGAAAGAATCAATTGGAAGATATCTTTCTCTAAGGCAGATGTTTCAATTTTATACTTCATAACTTTCCTCCCATAAATTATATCAGAAAAGAATACGAGAGGCAAAAAAATAACCCCTATATTTCAAGGGGCTATGTTTTAATCCAATATGTTAGCGAGGCGGTCTTCTTTAGTTTTTACATGACCAGAGAACCAGCCTGTCCTTCTTGGTTCACTACTTTCAGACAATTCAAGAACCTTAAGCAGATTCTTGTAAGTTTCTTCTTCTCTTTCAATCTGGTATGAAATCTTTGTTGCAACGTCAGGATTTGATTTCAATAGGTCGATTTGAATATCCTTAAGTGCAACAATCTGATGACGCTTCGCTACCAGAATCTCTTTCAAACGGTCAGAATTTTTTGTCTTCATTCTTAACTCCTTGTATGTATCTTATCACAAATATTAAATGATGCAAGAAGAAATAATATCTTTGTTTCCAGATATTATTCATGATACTATAAGCCATCACACGAAAGGTTTAGGGGAGATGGTTTTCTACAATAAGGAATGGGAGAATCCACTTTATTGGTTTGACAAGTTATTAAAATATTCCAATCATGCTGAGTTACGTAGTTATGAGCGTGATTTGCCATTGATAGATTTCTTGCCAATAGATTCAAAATTTCTATACAGTACTAGGAAAATAGATGTATATTCTATGACTTTTGAAACCACTATAAAAGGTAAGAAGGTGGAAATCGCAATCAACTCTTTAGGTGCTGTAATGACTGTGTATCCTATTATCAACACCATAGCAGATAAGTTTCAGTTCAAATATAAGCGGTATCTTGGTGCATTTAAACAGCCTGATGATTATATTCCACCAATCATTACAGAATATGATTTAAAAGATGTAGACATGGAGTATTTATAAGGTAATTTCAAAGCAGGGTTTTTACTCTGCTTTTTTATTTATATAAGAGCAAAAGTTTCCAATTGATGGTAAAGACAAAAAAATCCCCTAGAGTTTTTAAGGCTCTAGGGGATAAAGGAGTTACACATGAAACACTAACAGAAACAGGTTTTGATTTGTGGTTGGCTGGAGTTCAACCAGTACGGAACACAAGGGCAGTTCTTTCGATGGTCTCTGCCTCCGATGGTATTCTTGTCTGATAACAGAGCATAATACCCAACCACTAATCATATGTCTTGACATAACTGTTTGCGTCAGTCCCTGCCAAGTTAGTAAGAACTTGTGGCTTTTTGACCACCCCAAGGTTGCTACCCTTTTTTGAATCTCGCAATAGATTCTAGCCGTTCTGGATTCTTACTAGTTGAGGGAGGTTCTAGACTCCATCCCTACACCAATATATTATGCCATCTCTAGGTAATGTGCAAGGGCTATTTCAACTATTTTTTGTTATTTGGATCATTCTGTCGGGGGGTAAACCCCCCGAGGACTTGATTTAAATAATATTTTTTAGTATAGAATTTGCAAAAAAAATCCCCTTCAAGTTTTACCAAGAAGGGGTTGGAGGTGAACACCACATTCACAGTTATAGTTTACAGGCAATATCTTCTGTTGTCAAGGTGTATTCTGGAAGAAATTCCTTAACAAGTTTCCA
>JACCDO011283720.1_pt1 | contig 24797 bp, 6 predicted proteins | sample 7446101 | NCBI WGS metagenome assembly JACCDO01 (sample SAMN15323440, study PRJNA562643) | freshwater metagenome | isolation source: river surface water | place: USA:Blue River Watershed | collected 2017-08-16 | reverse complement strand
CCAGGCAAGATAACTCGAGATCGTTATGACGGTACATATGATATATCATACGACGACGGCGAGAGTGAGACTAGAGTAGAGAAAGCTAATATTAGAGCTATAGAAAGTGCCAGTGACCGTGTTGAGACGAAACGAGTCACACTCGAAGAAGGCTCACGTGTTGAGGGTAACTACCGTGGTCGTGGTAAGTGGTACCCAGGCAAGATAACTCGAGATCGTTATGACGGTACATATGATATATCATACGACGACGGCGAGAGTGAGACTAGAGTTGATTCTGAGTTTATTAGAAAATTGATTTCGAAAGATGTTGAGTCGAAAGATGATTCTAAAGATTTTAGGGAAGAGTCGAAGGAGAATAGAGTTTCTAGCACCGACTCTGAGCACCGTGCAAAATATTTTGCTGATAAAATCAGCACTGAGCCGCCTGTTGATGCCAAGTACAGTAGAGGCGACAAAGTCGCTTGTTATTGGTACAGACCACTTCCATATGGATGTGCCAAGCTCAATTTACGGCCAAAAGCCTCAGTTGTACTTAAGTTTAATACCGATAATACATATACTGTCGAGCTTGAGAAGGATGGATCAATTATTGATGACGTGCCTCCGCAATACTTGAAGGATTGGTCAGTCGCTACAGAAGATCTAAATCACGTTGTAAAATCTAAGGAAGTCAACATATGGGCTGCCGTGATAGAAATGGCGAATAAATTTACAAAGCAAGGAAAGATAAAATCGGATATACCATCGCTTGATTTAATTAGTAGAATGAGAGATGTTGATAATATGTCCAAGCTAAGAAAAATACTTGGGGAAAATGTCGTCGCAAATTTTGTAGAAGCATTTAAGGACGAAGATGTACATCACGACAAAGAGTTGGACTTCAAATGCGTATTAAAAGCATTTGATGCATTAGGTGGGCGTGCTTCAGTCAATGAGTTACGAACATGGACTAAAATTGCTGATCCAAACGGAAAATCAAAGTCACATTTAGCAGTTGATGAATTCATTATCGCTTTTGCCAATATTTTCCATGCAGTTGTTGATCAAACTAGTAAAGATGTTGAATCTGCAGGCAAGTCACTCGGTCTATCGGGTGAATGGAAAAACATGGCTGGGTTCGCTAAGAACTTCGGTAAAAAGCTTTTGTCGACTCTCGAGAGTGCATTTGATACTTTTGCGAAGAAGGATGATGCAGGTGTGATGAGAATGTTTGCTCGTGATTTATTGGAAGCTTTCCATAAAATCGGATATGCTATAACGGTAACCAGGCTTTCAGATTGGATGCATGAAACAGATGTTCATCCTCAAGACTCGCTCACATTAGCTGATTTTGCATCTATATTTTCTTTCTTTTTCAATCCATCAAAGATTTCAAAAGATCCTACAGAGCATTCATCGTCTAATTTGACTCTCTCCGAGATTGCTGTATTGATACTACAAGAAGAAAGATGGAGAGGAAATATGGAACAGATGGTCAATTTTATCCAAAGACTGTGTTCTGGCAGATCTGCAGCATTAGAAGATGTAATCGTGCGCGTTAGAGACGCATTTGAATCACTCGATCCCGATAAAAGCGGGGAAGTATCTATTTCCAATATAAAAGATATTTTTAGATCCGCTAAACTATCAAATGCAAGTCTTGATCTTGGTATTAAAAGTTTCACTGAAAAGATGAAAAGACAATCTAGGGGTAAATTTTCTTTCCCTGAAATTTTTGAATTCTTTGGTCCAGTCATTCAAGATGCCGCAGATGCTGCAGTTAGTATCGCGGAAGCATTTGCGATGCTTCGGTTGCACCTTGCTACTGCTGATATACGCTTATGCGCTGACATGGCAATTAAAGTAGTTGATAATATTATTAATAATTCTACTAATCCTAAATTTTGGCAAATTAATGTGAAAAGTGAAGAGTTCTTCCTCAAGATATGGCAGTATGATGGTGGAAAGGTACTCATGAAAGCCATAGGGTTTGGTGAAACATTTGATGTCTCTGGAGGAGATGGCAAGTCAAGGACGATGATCTCGTTAAAATCACTACCAAATGATCTCTCCAAAGTCGCCAAGCTTTCGAATGATGTTATCAACTCTTTAAAAAGTAGACGATATGAAATTGATCAAGAAATCGTTGCGATGGAAGGTGCTCCAAGTGTATCTTCAGCGATCAGAGAAATGAGATCGAAGCATACGATACATGAAGTTAGAAACGCTGTTGATACTGCTTTATTGATTGTAAGAAACATATTAACTCAGCCAAAAGATATCAGAATGTATCGAATTAAGCGAGGAAATCCACAATTTCATAGTTCCCTGGGTAGGTTGCACGGAAGTGACTTGCTAATGCGTTGTATCGGATTTTCGGCAGGATCTGATCGAAGTAAAATTTCTCAAGATTCGGTTGAGAATACGGATGCGCTAGATTTAAGCACATCAGGAGTATATGTTTTGAAGTCAATGGCAACCAGTGACATGCAATTAGATATTACATCACAAGATTTGTCGAAATTTAAATTCCCTTCACTTGACACAGAGACGGAGCGGTTTCTAATGAGAAGAAAAGCTGATTTAGAGTTAGCATTGCGACATTTTGATGCTAAAGTTGATGATACTGTGTCTAGCACTGTCAAAGATGCTGCTCGTGTTCTCGGTACTACTGCAACATCACTCAATGAGCGATCAGCTAAAATTCGTAAAACTGTCAATGATTCTACCAATAAGGTAACTCCAAAAGATAAAATTGCCGAAAAAGGTTTACAAGGCAGTAAAGGTAAGGGGGGCGAGCTTACTGCAAATTCATTGAAGCTATTCTTGCAGGGTGCAACAGCAGCCCAGCAAGCACAAATTTCTATGATTAAAGAAGTATTTGATTTAATGGACGCAGATAAAGATGGACTACTATCTGTTGGCGATGTTCGGGCATATTTCCGAGCTATTGGACGCAATGCAAGTGATCTAGTGACACGTAAGTGGATCAGAGAGCGCGACATAGATCAAGACGGCGCCGTATCCTTGGCTGAGTTCGTTGGTAGTTACTCACACCAGCTCGATCCTTCTAGTAAATTTGGACCTAAAACCGAAGATTCTGGTACTGCTGAAGTATCTCCAATAGCAATTGCTTTTGGTACATTAAGGCTAGGCAATAATCCTACTGATGTTTTAGAAGCTTGTAATGTTGCAGAGGAATATATAAGAAGAGTATTGGATTCTCCATCGGTGCAATCATTTTGGCGAGTACAAATAAGTGATGAGTTATTCCAACGACGAATTGGTCGCCTATTTGGGGGTGTAAAACTTATGACATCTCTTGGATTTCAAATTGAAGACAATGGTCAGGTGCTTGCACTTCGTGATAATAATGGTAAAGTATGGACCACTATTCCACAAGATATGAGAGTGTTGTTAAATTCTCGCTTAGAGGAGTTAATTTCGCACAAGCAGGCAATACAAGAACCTACCATAAGTAATGTTGCTGCAGTATCTTCAGCAATTGAAAAGCTAGGTGATAATATAACATCGTGCAAAGCGTGGGAATCAGCATTGGAAGCCATCTTATTGATTATAACAAACATTATAAGAAATCCCGGAAATTCCAAGTATTACTTAATCAATGCAAGTAACCCTTCGTTCCATAAACGCGTTGGAAGCTTACAAGGTTGTCTTGAAATTTTAATTTCATTTGGATTTCGTGAGGAAGAAGGCGGTTCATTAGTCTTACCTATTGATTCTAACTTAAAAATTCTAGAAGCAAGGAGGTTAGAACTCGAAGTGGGTATCAATCTGTTACGCCATAGAATTGCTAGTGACAAGAGTATCTCCAAAGAAAAAGATAAAAAAGATGCAAAAAATTCTAAAACAAGTCCTAGTCGAGATAAAAGCAAAGCAAAGAAAGAGGTCAAAGATTCAACGAAGGAAGAGAAGGCTAGCACTAAACTTGCTTTAAAGGAAACGAAGGAAGTAAAAGTCAAAGAGGAGTCTGGTGATAGTAAGAGAATAGCAGATACTTTGCAAGAGGAAAAGACTAAACGATTAGTGGTTGAAACAGCATTACAGCAAACAAAAGCTTTAGTGCACGAGTTACAGTCTCAAGTTTCTACATTGCAGGATTCTGAACGCCGTAATTTGAACGCTCGACAAAGTCTAACAATAAGTAGGTTAGACTCAGTGGAGAAGCAAGCTGTGATGAAGCAAGCGCAGGCTATGGGTAAGGACAGTTTTGCATTTAAAGATTCTAATTTCGAGAATATTTCCCCAAATGTTAAAGAGCAAGTAACGAAGGCAAAGTCAGACTCGCATGGAAAAGATGATAAGAAGGAATATCCCGTGACTTCACTATCGATTGCTGCACAAGCAGGAGATCTGAAACTTGATATTAAAGAAAATCCTCACTTTAGAACTGCCATGAAAGTTTTAATCGGTACTGGCGCAAATATTGAGATGCGTGTCGTCAAGGGACTTGGAAGTATTATTATTGACAGACCACTCATGCATAATCATCCTATGGGAACTATCATACGGGGATTTCCTTCAAATGCTAGTGGTACTGCTAAATGCGACCATATCTTATCACAAGAGTTTATGCGCGATATATTGCAAGAAATCTGTGAAACTGCAGTGTTAATCGGGGATCAAAATTTGTTGGACAAGGAAGTAAATGATGTTTACTCTCATAGAGCTATATTGAACCATAGCTATACCTACGAAGTTGGTAGTGCAATCCAACTAAACGGTGCTGGAAGTGTTCAAAGTATGATCTCAACTAATGATTCGAAAACATTGATCGCGCACAACAACGGATTGTCAACTCTAGATTTCGCCCTAGGTCCTTGCGAGTTAGTTGTATTATTCCAAGAATTGTTGTTTAAGTGTGCCCTGTTAAGTGATAATGTGGGGCATTCAACCACCGGTATCACAGCAGATGAGTTAGTAGACCGGGTTAAGAATGATAATTGCATGCAAGGTATTTTTGAAAAGCTTGCGTCAGTTTATTTTGTTTCAACAGATAGATTGTTCGAGCAATGTTTTAATACCCCAACCAATAGTGTATCTTGGGATGGTTACTTAACCATTGTAAAACCTTCCTTCCAGTCAACTTCAATGAAAATCCCGTTGAAACTTGACAACCTAGATACCCTGAGTTGTACAGTATTGTCACAATTATTCGAATTACTTGATCACGATTGCGACGAGCTTATTAGCGACATTATCGCATTGTCTTCGTTTGCTGAACTAGATGGCACAGTAGCTAATATTAATTATTTTAATCAAGCTTTGGTTGCGGCAACTGGGTCAGAATGCAACGGACAATTGAAGTTATCGTTAAATATGTATATATCACTACGTTGCGAATATGCTAGAATAGTGAAGACACATCCCGCTGGTGTCAGACTATATGGTCGTATCCTCTGCTATCAATTCATTGATAACAAAGCTATTGATGAATCGCATCCAGGATTACTTTCCGCTTCGGAGTTGTCGAATTTATTGCCTATGTCAATTTTGGATAGTTTGATTTTACCAGTAAACAAATCTGTTTCTTCAGTGTTAAGCGCAGTAATAGACCCTGTCACAAAATCAAGTATCACGGATATTTTAACTGGTGGTGTCTGTTTCGGTCGGGAAAACCGCGTCTATGTTGTACCCTCTGGAGGCGATGATATTGTGGAATTACTGTACAATGATAAGATTGGATTATTGTATGCACTATCAAAAGTAGGAGTTGTCACAGTATATGACAGCACCAACTATAATAAGTTGTTCGAACAAAGAATCATATGGGCAGAACCAATTCCTACTCGGCGCGTCGAAGGCAATGAAAGATTTGATAAGTGGAGAAGAGACGGTGGATTAGACTATCAAGGTGAAAATACGGATCTTATTATTAAAGCCAATGAAACTGTGTCCATTTCGTCGTCGCTATCGTCATTTATCTGCAATTTGAGTGAAAAGGTTAAGATTATGGCGACTGATGACGACTGTTCACTCTTAGCTATTAACTGCTCCGTGGCATCCGATTCTATTTGCTTCCTAGATCCTATGTCACTGCATAGAATATATAGGGTAAAAGCACCTACGACTCTTAGTGTCACTCTCACTGATGCAATTCAGTCAATTTCATGTGGTCAATTTAAAAGTGTGCCATCGCACATTAATTCACAGCAACTTCATGGTGTTATTGCTGATTTATCTATTTTTACCAAAAAATCACTCGTTATTTGCAAAGTCGTTGGAAGTAAATCATTAATGGTCATGAGTATGCTTACCGGCGAACCTTTAATGGATTTACTAGGACATACTGCCCCTATAACTTGTCTTCTCACACACGAAAACTCTGGGTATATTTATTCTGGATCAAGTGATGCTACCGTCCGAGTGTGGCGATCTGATGACTGCATTTCTCATCGATTGGCAGTTGCAGGTTTTGAAGATGCATCTACCAAAAAAGTGGAGTCTAGATTAGCAAAAGTTGTCACCCCTTCAACGAAGCATTCTTGCAAAAGTATATTTTCACTGTTATGCAGTGCACTTCAAGTAGCTCCTCGGTGGCGTATAGGCAAAATATGCGGATTCTTCGATGGAAATGAATTTTATGATGCCATGAATGATATGTGCAGTGTTGAAGTTATGTTCGAAAATGGCAGTGTCCAGTGTGTCAGCAACCACATACTATTACGTAAACCCGCTGAAGTCCAAAAAGCTCCAAACGGTCCTCCTATATGGAGTAATGAAGGTGCACAGTTACGCAAAGGCTCGATTGTTAGTATATATGATGTCGATCCTGATGATGTTATTACATCGTTATGCAGACGTTTAGGTATTTCAAGAAATGCGCAGTACCCGGTGCAAAGAATAGTTTTAATGTTGGCCTCTATCTTGGAAGAATTCAGTGAGGAAATCGATACCGAAAGTATTATCGAAGGTACTGGATTGGATTCTAACGGTCATACAACTTTCAGCAGTGTCATCAAAAGAATTGTGTCGCGCCAAGATAAGTTTAGTAGCAAGTGTGACAGAGTCTTGTGTGGTAATTTTGCAGCTATTGCTTCAATTGTATATTTAGAGGCATCTAAGCTATTAGTGACAATGGATATCGACGGTTGTGTATGCGTATGGGATCCATGCTGCTTTAAAATAAGTTTGAACTTGAATAGTATTATTGAATCGCCATCTTTTATTGGCAAAGACACGTTTTCAATGGTCGCGAGGCATTCAATCGGCAGCAAGACTGAAATTATGTCAACTTCTGTGTTACCAGTAACAGATTATTCAATCAGAGGATTCATTCTTGAAACTAAGGCGTTAATGAAGGCTTACAGTATTGACTCTATTTTCAAAAATGAAAGTGCAGTCATACGAGGCTTTGTTTATGTGATGAAAGATTTAAGCTTTCATACCATCGAAGCTAGTTGTTTCCTTCCTGGTTTAGTTGCTATGACATCCCCATCTTTGTTCTTCCAGTCTAACGAGTTGTCGACTATTGACACCAAGGTTAGTAAAAATATGAATTTAAGTGATATTTACTTACATCGGGATGACATTCTTCGAATTGTGTACGCTGTATCCAGTGCTCATGCTACTCTTAAAGATTTAGCATTGGATCTTCAACAATATGGCGTGCTTAATCGAGGCGTGACAACTACACCAAGTGCTATGATAGAAGTTTCTTGCTTTGAAAGACTACCACTTTGGTTGGAGAATGTAAGGTATCAAAGAAACAGCGCGAAGAATAGTAATGGATCATTAACTGGTATAATCGTTGGGGTCCAGGACAATGCTCTAAAGGTCGCGCTAGATTATTCCAACGATGTCATCCATGTCAGTCATAAAGATGTGATCCGTTATTTTGATAAGTATGAGCGCAAGAAACATTTCCTTAATGACACTTCTAATGTAGTACCAAAGCATAATGTAGGTACAAGAGTGGAAATTATTAATAATGATTCCAAGAATTACAACAGCAAATCCTCTGAAATTTTACTCGTTTCGGTTCGTTCGAATAAATCAGTGTCCATTGTCCCATTATGTATTGGCAGGTCATCATTTCCTATTGAAGCATTACATTGCGGACAATTGCTTCATAGCAGCATTACGTCCCAACTTAGTAGATCGTACCTAAGAATGACAGAGAAAGCATTAAATGGTTCATCATGCAATGCATATTTACTAAATTTATGGAATGGATCATGGCGAGGCCACCATGCTGTTTACACTAGTAACACTATGAAGACCCTGCAAAATGTTCACGACGGTAATTTCAGTCGCTCGCATGAATTATCCGCTGTAACGGCATTCGCTTCAACAGTAAGAAACGTATCGTGGCATTCACTCCAATTTTATCTGCAGCTTGCAGGTGTACAACGAGCACCTTTGAACCATCCGTTGATGCAGTACTTGGATAATTTATCCGATGGTCACAACTACATTGATATTTTCAGTAAAATGAACTTGTCAGGTGAATATAGGGAGCAATGGCAAGGTATTGTTGAGAGATTCCAAGCAAAATGGACCGGAAGATTTGGTCTTCACGCCGAGGAAATACACAGCAAGACCTATAAAGTTCATCAATCTGATGTTGAAAGTATTTTTTCAAAGTTATCTCGAGTTAATTCCGAGCAACTCATGGATGAATACGGACGTTATTCGGTTAGTATAATTACAATGTTGTTGCAAACTCAGGCATCCATGCTATCATCTAACGTCTCGATAAGTGATGTGGTTGTCAAGAAACAAAGTGATCCGATTGGTAGGTTGATGCTTCAGCATTTCTTGAATGCAGCATTAAGTGCATACGAAGGCGCAATTCCATTTGCTATTTTTGATGCATTCCAGGCTTTATTGTCTTATTTCAGTGCACTGGCTCAACCGCTTCTATCTGCGGTAAGAGACGTTAAAAGCAGTACACCATTAGCAACCAATACGTCACCTAAATTGATAGATATTCCTCGAGGACAGTATACTATTTGCGATAGTGTGGAATCTGAGGTGATTCATCCGGGATTAAGAGTTGAAGTTTGGTCGGGTAACCGCACTAGAAATCAAGATACCAGTATGTACAACTTTTTAGTTTGGAAGCTTATATCAAGAGATGAAAATCCATCTATATTAACTGCCGTGAGTAGATCTGTTCAGCAGATAGCGAGTGTCCAAAAGGATTGTCCATATTTATTGCGGTACTTGGAGGGATTAAGTTTCTCTGGACCTATTGATACCAGTGGTATTACCACATTCGAATGGAGCTATGCATGCAAGTCTTTGCAATCAGTTTTGAAGTATCATGGACCTTATTTTCAGCGAAATAAACTTGAAGTTTTTAGAATTATTGCTGCTCAGCTAATTGACGCTGTCATCGACATCAATGATAAAGGATTGTTACTCAGAAGTCTGAGCCCAGCATCTATTATTTTAGACGAGACGGGACTAGCTGTTCAGATTCTTCCTTTACCTATAGCTTGTGATATTAACGCCGTTATAGAGTCTGAAGGTGGTTGTTTCGACGATGAAGCGATTAAGTTGTACTTAGCCGCTATATCATCCGAAGCTTCGTTAATTTCTTGTATCCCTAATTTTGGTGAGAAAAAAGATTTTGCAGTTCATAATTGGGATGCTTGGTCGGTAGGAGCGTGTTTATTCCACTTAGCTTTTGGATATTCCGTATATTCAGCTACACTTGCATCCACTCAAGATCAGAATAAACAAACAAGAACCCAGAACACTAGTGCCGCCAATATGCTATTCAGAATCATGGAATCTAAGCTGGGCAATTCAGCGGAACCCTCGGACTTGATCAATTCATTACAATTATTGTTTAATTCAAAAAATCAAAATATATTGTTTCAGTTATTTGAAGAAGTTACTGGTGAATCTAGTAAGCGTTTATCTACATTTTTACAAGATTTTTGCTCGTTGTCTCCGTCATTCGGTCTCACGAGCGACGCTGCTAACACACTATGGGATAAGCTAATTCAAGCTATATTCGTCAAGATTGCAGCTGGAAATCAAACACTTTGTTCTTTCAGAGAAAAGATTGCTGTTATCCCTAAAGATTGCTCCATTTCTGCGTTCAAAGATCATTTCAGTGAGATGTTGGGAGTTCCTGTGACAAAACAAGAATTTGAAATGTTGATTGAAAGCTTGAGTATTTCCATCAAGAGCAGTCCATTCAATGAGAAGTTCACTAAATCTATGAAATCTATCTCCGGGATTTTGGAGGAGATATATATGTACGGCTCGTTCCAGCAACTACTAGCATTTTTAAGCACCTGTTTATGCTCGGAATCACAATTTTTGTCACTGGCAGACTTACGTCGTATGCCTTTGTTCAACGTGCATGATGCTAGCTCTCGCTTGAAAGCATCACAAGAAGCAAAATTGTTACTAAGCCCATTTGCTAATGCTGTTGATTTTGTTGAGTATTTAAAAGCACCAATACTAAAACATATCACCCAGGTAACCAGTAATTTATCTGTTGATGCCGATGTGTTGGCAATATCAAACTCAATCGGTAGAATTGAAGAGCTTCTTGAATTCAGTGTCAACTTTATAGTGGGTAATAACGAGCACAACGTTGTTGGTCCTCTATTAACATCTTCAGGGGCAAACACAGAGTGGTTAGTCTCCAATTGTATTGAAATTGTCGCTTTGTTGTCCTCTACTGGCCTTATATCACTTATTGCATTAGTTACCCTTCAGTTCCTCGGGACTGATGTTGCTCAAGCTAGCGACGATAAAACTATTAAAGGGTTAGAATCGCACGATGTAAGAGGTTTATCACTAGGATCAAAATTATTGATGAGAGTTGCCAAGTTTATGCAGTACACCGCAAGTTGCATAGCAACTACGTCTCGGAGTATTTCCTTGTACACTATGTTTACATCAGATAATCTCAAAGCCGGAAATTCCAAAATACGTTGTCGTCAAGCAATAGAGTTTCTCTTCTATGATGTCATGGCAGGGTTAATGATATTCCACTTCGGAGAGGAGTCGTCATTGCCACTTTCTGGTTCTTACACTCAACTTTTGTGCAAATCCCATAAAGCAATTAACAGTAGCAATGTTAGTGGTAGTATTGTCACCGATTCCAGGTGGAGTTCTCAACTGAATAAATTGTTTGATCCTATCATTAAAGAACTAGTAGGCGAAGACGGCAAAGGAACCACGAAAGTTCAAATAGGTATTGACTGTTTAGCGCTGTCAGATAAAGTTGTGTCCTCGTCAATAAATGATATCGTTAATAACAAGGTAGCCAACAACTGTATAAATGGTTGTCAGTTACGAGGTTCCTTGTACTTTTCATCACTATTGCGTCTGTCGAATGATATTGTCACGATGGATGCTGCTTTTGGTAAATCATTGGTCCGTTACCAACTTAATTTTGTACTATCCGCGTTGAATAGTTTGCCTAATATTTTAGCAAGTGCTGAGTCCACGGCTAACGATAAGACCGCGCTTGGTGCTATTTCATTCACGCCAGATTCTGGTGTATGGCAGCGATTCCAACTTTTCCTTGATTACAGATTAAGCTCACGATTGCAATCACTATTTTCTACCGAAGATGTTCCTACTAAAATTGCATTGATTAAGGTATGTATCCGCGTGTTGAATTTGTGCTCAAGTATGGATGCCGAACTAAGTACGGTTGAACCATGTCTGTCTATAGCTGTACAGTTTACTGAAGCTGGATGGATCCAAGGTATTACCGATTCGCTACGCGGTAAGATTACAAATCTTGAGTTAGCTTTACTTTGTGTTCAGTCATTGAAATTGATGGCATCCAGAAAAACTTGGATGCGCAATTGGGTAATGTTTGATGTTCTTCAGTTATTAGTATCGACATCCCGTGTAACAGGTACTCAATTAAGTGACTTAAGAGTTGCAGCGAAGGCGGCGTATAAGCTAGTCATAATAAATTTCCCCGAATATTTAGGTGCTATGGTAGATCTACATATTCCTGGTATAGAGCTATTGCAAGCATCTGCTGCTATCGAACCATTTTCTTCGCTATTGAGTGAAGCAAAGGATATAAGTTTCGGTAGCACACTCTCTGAGCAATCCAATTTTACTAATTCATTGGTTGCTTGGATGGTTGCGACATTTCCTGTATCCATTCCAGATCAACAGAGTTATATCACCAAAGATGATAGATTTTGGAAACCGTTGTACCAAATGTCTGAGTATTTATCGTCGTGGATCGCAAAGCTTTGCCTCGGTATGCAGATATCTGATGGGAACGATAGTCAAACTGTCAAGAAAGAAAAACTTCGTTACTCATCTAATATTGCATCGAACCAAATCGCCGTGTTAGAGAGAATATTATTGTATGCATTGTCGTCTGGGCACTCGGGAGCATTTGCTGCCGTTGTCAGCGCAATGTGGGCACCCGCTGATAAAGTTGACGAAAGTAAACTACTCCAGCCGATGGGTTATGGTTTGATGTCGTGTATTGACCAGTTAAGCGATAATGGCATCTACATCGACACATTTTTGTCTGTCAAATTGCAGATTCAAATAATTAGAACCATAACGAGGGTAATTATGTTCAGCAATAAGGCCTTGATCAGTGCCTTATGCAGTTGTGGAATTATTAGATCAATTGTAAGATTCACGCAATTCATATTTGACGTGATGATGAATGTTACCAGACTAGGACAACAATCAACATTCTCCAAGGAGTATCACAGCATATCGAACGCTATAGTGTCGCTATGGAGTGCATTAATCAGCACATATGATGATCAAATCTACGAGGATATCATTGATTTGGGATTCTTCCAACAGTTGGTCGAGGATTGGTTGTCCTTCAACAAGCCTATCAACGTGCTCGTTGTGGATGCAGAATATAATCCTTATTTTGTTCGACAACAAGCTTTGCATATATTAAAATTTGCTATCACTCATCGTCCTGAATCAGAGCGTCTTGTTGCTGAAATTATTCGTGTAAGTAGAATATCCACATTGATTGCGAGGGAAGTCACTGTATTATTGAATTCCGGCAATAGCAAATTAGTAGCAGCAAATAGAATCATTGCTGCTGATGTATTATGCTGCCTAGCTAACTGCGCTGGGGAGAGCCTCGAGTACGATTTTATTGATTCGCAGGTGCCCAGTAATTTGGTATTAATAACAAGCGCGATGTCATTATTTTCACCCGCTGTGAGATCTCTTTGGATGAAATGGTCCCACCAGAAAATCTTAGCTGGAAAACATGCTGATGTTCCACCTGGTGATGGTGATGCACCAATGGAAGAGTTTGATTACATTGACTCCGATCTTTTAGACTCTAATCATGAGTTAAACGAGAAAATGCCACTTTCAAAAGATGGTGCAATGGTTAAAGATGCCAGCACCAAACTATTCAGTAGAAATCAACAGACCACAAGTAAGTCATCCGCTAATGAAAGAAATGCTCAATCACTTCAATCAGCATCAAAGGCAGAAGAATACGATGAGGTCAGCACAGTCACCACAAAAGTATCGAATGCGCAAAATAGGTGCGATATCGGTTTAATTATCGATAGAATGGGCCATTTTGTGCTTGGCATCAAGAAAATATTTGATTCGTATGCTTCCTCTAGTGGATTGATCAGTAAAGATGATGTCTCCAAGATATTGCTTGATTTAGGAATCCGAGGTAACGCATTGAGCGTGGCATCTAAAACGACCGACGGCATTGCTAATAGCCTAGTTGACTTTCCCGTATTTTTAGAAATATATAGTTCTAGCTGTGGTCTAGGGGTATCCTCCGATGCTACAGGCACAATATGGGTACCTGGAAACCATGGAATATGGAAAGAATTCGATTCAAAAACTGTAGAGAAAATTATTAAAGCCGCAGAACCATATTCTGTGACTGGAACTGACATAAACAAGGAGATTTGGATCAACACTGATGACATCGTCGATGTATTAATGCTTGCTAGTCTTGAAACTAATGAACATGTGGTTGGAGACGCACTACGCAAATTGAAGCACTACATATCTGATGCAAATAATAAAATATGTCTGCAAGAATTATTAGCTGTATATGCTATTGTAAATCAAAAGTAAATTGTCATTTAATAATGCTGTAAATAATAAAAGTATTTCAAACTTCCCTTCGCTTGTTCTAGTGTTGTTGGGGGGGGTTACTAGATTAGGGTCCTATTATATTTACATCGAGTCCTACTTATTGCAGTTACATACCGTTACGTCTATGCAGAGATAAAGCAGATATTACTCCCAAAACACGTATAGCATATTTCTGTATCTATTCAACCAGATTACTAATTAAGTTCTCTCACAGGGGTGCTCCCTTGAAGTCCCTTCGCCAACCGGTACTTTTGGCAAAAAACTTTTTGGAAATTTCAAAGAAGAAGCGAGTCTCGACGCCAATATTTATATTGTTGTCGGATGTAAGTCGATGCTGTTTCGATTTGTAGTACTTTTTATAACAATAATTCCAATGATTCGATTGTCAGGTTTTATAGTGAGAAGGGCAATTAAAAAATGGAATATTCAACGTTTAGGGTCACATAAAAGTTTCAATATGAAAGCTGATAACGCATTATCATCATCACTAGAGTCCATTAAGGGCATTGGACCTAAACTATCTCAAGCATTTAAACAATTAGATATACACTCAATTGGTGATGTACTGCTGCATTATCCAACAAGTATGATCGATAGACGAAATGTGAAAGTTTCCCTAGCAGATGTTGAGGTAGGAACTGTAAATACCGTGAAAGTTTCCGTACATAAAGTTAAAGATGGCGGATTTAATGGATCACCTCATAAAGTATATTGTAAAGATGAAAACGGAGTGACACTTGGTATTACATTATTTCTTGGTAAAGGTTTCCAAGTATCAAAATATTGGAGTAGTCTCAAGAATATGTATTACACATTCGATAATACAATTATAGTTAGTGGTCGCATCAGCATTTCATCTTATGATGGTTCATTTGAAATGTCAAATCCAGATAGAATTTTTAATATTAATGACTTAGATATTTCAAAAAAATTAGATATAGAAACTATTTATCCTCAAACTCAAGGTCTTACATCTACTAAGATAGCCACCGTTGTAAAAGAAGCAATTGATATTGTTTCGGCGGATTTGGCGCATGATTATTTGGATGGTTCGATGAATAAAAAAATTCAATTACCTACTTTACTAGAATCCTTGAAAAATATACACTCTCCACAATCAAGTGATGACATTTCTCCATTAGCGAAGCATAGACAAAGAATAGCTTTTGATGAATTGGTTGCATCACACTTGAAGTTCCTAGAATCCAAAGCAGCAAACGCTCCGCATAATTCTGTTAAAGATTTTTCCGTAAAGAGCTCCGGAGAACTGACTGCGTCACTTATTAAGAACTTACCGTTTAGTTTAACAAAGTCACAGAAATCTGCTGTAGATGAGATCTTCGCAGACATGGAATCCTCATCTAGAATGAGCCGTTTGATTCAAGGTGATGTAGGCTCTGGGAAAACTATCGTTGCATTTTTAGCTATGTTGAAAGCAGTCGAAGCGGGGAAACAAGCGTGTCTGATAGCACCTACTGAAATATTAGCGAAACAGCACTTCTCTTCGTTATGTAAATATTTAGACACAATTAAAGATGCATCAAATGAATATAACACGAAGAAATTAGGAAGAAATAGACCTATCATTACTCATTTAATCACAGGATCGGTGGTAGGTAAAACAAGAGACAATATAATTTCGCAATTTAAAAGTCACGACGCTGATATTGCCATCGGAACTCATGCTCTATTGACTGAAAATGTTTTAGATTCGCTCTCCAATCTAGAGATAGTTGTCGTCGACGAAGAACAAAAGTTTGGAGTCAATCAGCGTGACCTAATTGCGTCTAAAACTAATGTAATTTACACAACCGCTACACCTATTCCTCGGTCGATGATGCTCGCAGCATTGTCTGAGCGTAATATTTCAACATTAACAGAGAAACCGCCAGCTAAGCGGCCTATAAAGACAGTTTTACTCGGAAGAAGCCTAACTGATGATATAATAGAAAGAATTAAAGTGAATATTCCTTTTGGAACCAAAATATTTTGGGTTACACCGAGTTTGAATCCCTCCAAAGTGATGCCTGGATGTAGTGCAATAGAGCGAAATGCCCAGCTAAGCAAATTATTTCCAGGTAAAGTTGGCTTATTACACGGCAAGATGTCACCAGAGGAAAAAAATAATGTCATGTTTAAATTTTCTACTGGTGAGTATAGTTTACTTGTGTCTACAACAGTGGTTGAAGTTGGAGTAGATGTTCCTGATGCAAGTATTTGTGTTATAGATCGAGCAGAATATTTTGGATTATCACAACTACACCAAATTCGCGGCAGAATTGGTCGCGGCGAACGTCCTCCTCAAGAAGTTCTGAACGAATGTTACTGTGTACTCCTTTATGACGATCTCAAGCAAGGAATTAGTGATATAGCGGAAGTCGATGATGAAGATAGCGATGAAATATTTGACGAGCCTTGTGATGTGGAAAAACTTAAAATATTAGAACAGAGTAACGATGGATTTGAAATTGCTGAGGCAGACTTAAAAATTCGCGGTCCTGGTGATTTATTTGGAATAATACAGCATGGACATAAAAATTATAAAGTTACTGATCTTAAATTCCATTCGCATTTAGTAGAAGATGCTATTCTAGTTGCAAAAGAGATATTTGAAGGAAGAAGCCTATCACCTTACAACAAGAAATTTAAATTTTTGATGGACCTATTTTCCACCAGTGAAAGAGTTGAGCCAGTGAAACTTAAAGACACTAAAGTCACCAATTTAATCACCACAATAGAAAAGAAGACACCCGTTAAAAGTATAGGCAGTGCAGATTATACCATTTATTCGTATCATCACGCGGTGGATATGATCTATGACGCGCCTACGTATATTATCTTTGATTTAGAAGCAACTGGACTGATGACTGATAGGGATAGAATCATTCAGCTGGCAGCTGTTGTAATGGGTAAGTCCACCCAGCATTTTTTTAACGCTTACGTATTACCAGATAAGATCAAAGTGCCACCAATAGTTACTGAAAAAACTAAAATCGAGCAATCATTTTTAGAATCCGAGGGTCTGAGCATTGATTCTGTTCTCAAAGACTTCGTTGATTGGATCAAAACCATAAAGAAAGTAGAGTCAAAAAAGGTAGTTTTGATCGCTCATAATGGAAAAAACTACGACTTTAAATTGCTTCACAATGAGATGCAAAGATTGGATGCAAATTATGTCAAAGAATTTATGTCCACAGTCGATACTTTCCTTGATTCGGTCACTCTTCTGCGAACAAAAAGTGTGTGGACTAACTATGGTGCACCACCTGCTCATAAGTTAGAGACGCTTTATAATCATGTGACCAAAAAGGATCTTAAAGATGCCCATAATGCGTTGTTTGACTGCATGGCTTTGGAATCCGTGCTTCTTGAGGAAAAAATCAATTTAAATTGGAAAATGATTGCTAAAAGTACTCAGTTTGCATATAAATTGTAGTTAAAATTTGTATAAATCAATTGAACATTAACACACAAGATCTTATAAAGTAACTCTAATTTCCCACCAAAGGCGCATAAGTAATTGCCTTGATGACATCCGACCCGGTCGTCTCTTTTTTCCAAGCCGCATAATCTTGGTAGTTACCTGTATAGAACTTTATTTCGGAATTGCCTTCATATGCTAATATATGAGTACAAATTCGATCAAGGAAAAAGCGATCATGAGAAACTACGAGGGCACATCCTCCAAATTCGAGTAATGCTTCTTCTAACGATCGAATGGTGTCGACATCTAAATCATTCGTTGGTTCATCTAATAATAGAACATTGGCACCCGATTTTACAACCTTAGCTAGTTGACACCTGTTTCTTTCTCCGCCAGATAAAGCTGCAACTTTTTTCTGTTGATCAGATCCTTTAAATCCAAACCAACTACAATAAGCTCTTGAATTCACCTCAGCAGTGCCTAGCTCTAAAAAGTCTCTACCGCCAGTAATTTCATCATATACGGATCTAGCCGATTCAAGCGAATCTCTATCTTGATCAACAACTGCAAGTTTAACGGTTTCTCCGACAGTAAATGTACCAGAATCAGGTTTCTCTTTCCCAAGAATCATTTTAATTAAAGTACTTTTACCTGCACCATTAGGACCTATAACACCAACAATACTACCTGCTGGAATGCTAAAATCTAAATCCTTCATTAATACTTTGTCTGCATATGCTTTATTAACTTTCTTGGCTTCTATTACTACGTCACCGAGACGTGGACCAGGTGGGATATAAATGGATGCAGTATGGGCTAATGCTTCTCTTACTGGAGTCGCCAATAATTCCTCATAACGGTCTAATCTCGCCTTTGATTTAGTTTGTCTTGCTTTAGGATTTGAGCGCACCCATTCTAATTCATTGGCTATAGTCTTTTTTAGTCTGTCATCTTGTTTTTTTTCTTCCTCAAATCGTTTCTGTTTTTTTTCTAACCAACCTGAATAATTTCCCTCGTGAGGAATACCTTCACCGCGATCAAGTTCTAAAATCCAGCCACAAGAATTTTCTAAGAAATAGCGATCATGCGTTATTGCAACCACAGTACCTTTGAAATCATTTAAATATTTCTCAAGCCAAGCAACACTTTCAGCATCCAAGTGGTTGGTTGGTTCGTCAAGTAACAATAAATCATGATTTTCTAACAATAATCTTGCTAATGCAACCCGACGTTTCTCACCACCACTTAAATATTTTACAGCAGCATTTGGTGGTGGACAACGTAAAGCATCCATAGCTCTTTGCTTTATTCTATCAATTTCCCATATATTTCCAGCATCAATTATATTCTGCAATTCTGCTAATTCAGACATAACATTATCCATTTCTTCAGGAGACAAATTTTCTCCACACTTAACAGATAATTCATTAAATTTATCTAACATATCTTGACTTTTTTTTAATCCTAAATTGATATTATCAATTACAGTTTCACCTTCTAATGTAGGCTCTTGTGGAAGATAACCTATTGATGCCCCAGGCATTGGAACAGCAACACCATCAAATTGTTTCTCAACACCAGCCATAATTTTTAATAAAGTAGATTTACCAGAACCATTTAAACCAACAACACCAATTTTGGCACCAGGAAAAAAACATAAATTAATATTCTTTAGTATAGTTCGTGATCCATCAGGTAATGACTTTGTCAATCCTTGAATAGTAAACATAAATTTTCTCGTTACAGCATCAAATTTATCAGCCTTAGACTGTTTCTCTGATTTACTTAATGGTTGAGGTGCTTGAAATTTCCCTTTCTTACCAGCTTTCGCATATAATATACTATTACTTCTATTAATTGTTCTCAGATTAACATAAGCAATTATGGTACAAATCCAACAAGTTATAAAAATAACAATAACAGCATGTGACGCTGTCATTGTAGGTACCAATCAACTTTCTCTTTTAGGAAACATGCCGCAAAACACTGAACATGCGTACCATTTGGACCGGCTTTGGATTGTCATTTTGAAATTAACTTTGACACATAATAGGCAATAGAACGAAGTTTATAAAATGACACATCTTAAAAACTTGTAATTATTGATAAATATTTAATTTTAAAAGTAAATATAAATAAACTGATAGAATTAATTTTATTTGGTAGAGAAAATAAACTAGATATTTTTAAACTGAATTAAATATAAAATAAAAGCAATGCAAAGCTTCTACTTTCTTTTTTTTTAGCCCTAACCTGAATTTTGGCTTTTGCATATTGTGGTTCGGAGCAAATAGTAAAAATATAAGAACAAAATGCAAATCTTCGTGAAGACTTTAACGGGTAAGTAACGCGACAAGCACTGCACATACAATCGCGAATAATGTTTATGATTCGGTTTGAAGACGATGTTTTAATTCTCAAGAAGTTGTCTACTCGTGGACTACCTTTTCTTGAGAACAAATAATTATAATAACCGCAATTTTATAAGCTATTCGATGTTTAAAGTATATATCATTGTATAGACGCACATAGTATATTCTTATTATTGTGTATTTCATACTTTTACCGATCTCTCGATATTATAAAGTAAAATAACTAACTTATTAATATATTCATAGGAAAAACTATCACATTAGAGGTCGAACCATCCGACTCTATTGATAATGTTAAAACAAAAATCCAAGATAAAGAAGGTATCCCACCAGATCAACAGCGTCTTATATTTGCTGGTAAACAGTTAGAGGATGGTCGCACATTAGCTGATTACAATATCCAGAAGGAATCAACATTACACTTAGTTTTACGTTTACGTGGTGGTGGTAAAGTCCACGGTTCCTTAGCACGTGCTGGTAAAGTGAAAAACTCCACACCAAAGAAAGAGAAACAAGAGAAGAAGAAATTAGCCACTGGTCGTGCTAAGAAGAGAATCCAATACAATCGTCGTTTTGTTAATGTTGTAACTGCTCCTGGTGGCAAACGTTTAGGTCCTAATCACCAAGCTGTCAAGCAATAAATAGTCAACAATTGATATAAACATTTGTATCTAGCTTAAATATAATTAAGATAATTTCATGTCATTTTTGATTTTATATTACATATAAGACTTTAAAAAACATACCTTTCACTATTTTTGTAATCTCGGTACAATTGGTGAATAATCCTTCAAGAATCTACACTATTTGTTGAATTAAATGTACCGCTTGGTGAAACAGCAAATACTTCGAGTTTACTTTTCTTAGTTAAAACAGATTCATCAGGTACGACTTCCAGTATACCACTTAAATCTCGCATTTTTTTCCTCAAAAATGTAAACTGTTTCTCTGTATCTGAATATGATCTGATTTCATTTTCAGTGGCATCTACTAGTACTTCCGTTTCATTCATTAACTCACATATTTTTTTCTTTAAATCCTGCGATAAGTAAGAAATACTTTCATGCAACTTTTTTTCTATCCAGTCAACATGTTCTATTGTTTCATTCGCTTTTCTATCAAATGCTTCTTTAAAACTTTCTAGTTTTTCGAATTTGTTCATCGCCTCCATTCCTATATTTATTTCGTTTCGTTACACTTTGGACCTTTTTTGTGTTCGTATGACTTGATTGAAAATTGAAGTTCCTTCTTTTCAAATGATGAAATTTATTCGCAGAGAATTATATAAAGACAGAGAACTATATAAAGACAGAGAATATTGAACAAGTAAGAGTGGGTAGTTTAATTTTACTTTTCAACAAATACACAACAGGTACTACTTTTAACTTCATTGACTAATGTACAATATAAGTCACGAAACGACTTTAAAGTGGTTATCCACTGTGATACTAATTTGTCATTATCACTTATTAATTTGTTCTCACAACATTGCTTTAATTCTTTTATTGTATTCTTCACAAAATATTTACCGATTACTAATTCTGCAATATACTTGATTTTATTCTGAAATATATCTTGGTATACATCAACCTTATTAATTATAGCAGAAGGCCATTTATCTGAGCTTAAGGCAGATACACTTTTGTTTCCAATTAGATAAGGGGTCACATTCGACGTTGATTTAAATAAATTATTTATAATAGTTAAGATTGAGATATTATTGACATCTTCAACGGCAAGATTGTTTGAAATATAGGCATCATAAAATTGGAAACAACGATGGACACGAAACCAATTTTCAAGTATTTCAATTTTCAAATCTTTTAATTTGTTTGCTCCAAAGGTTGAACTTTGTAACCTCACTTTTAATCTACTTTCAAATCTACTTTGCGCTTTCTTAAATACACTCAACAGTACACTTTCAGTTAAATTGTGAGAGCTGCTTAGAGAGTTGACGTCATAAATTGAACTTTTTGATAAATTGTAAAACCTTATATCATCCGATACCATATGAAATACATTATTCTTCGGGATTGAAATTCTCTTCCCTAATTTATTTAATAATTTATATTGTAAAGTACTAAGCTCCTTATCTGAAGGCAATAAACTAACTGGATTTTTAAATTCTTCAGCAGCTAAAATTTTTAATTGGGATTGAAAATCATTTATGAAAGATAAACAACATTCTTCTGTGACATCAGTTTTATCAACTGGCTTTGATAATAAGTCGTGATTATCGATTATAACACTGTGTGAGTTAACAGTCAACTTTACGGGCAATTTAGTCCCATTACTATCATTGCCACGATTACTCTTAGTTTTAGATGTGTTACGAATTTCTTTCGCTTTATTTAAAATTTCCTCTAAACCATTAGAGCTAGCTAGTTCATTTATATTTGGATTCGAAATTATATCAACATTGGTATTATATTCATGATGCTTTGTGGTTGTATGTTTCTTCTTATTCTTCTTTTTTAATTCATTATAATCCTTTAAATGATTATTGATTGCAGAAAATTTTGTTATCTCTTCCTCAAGTTCTCGAATACGAAATTCCAGCGAAGCATCTAAATATTGCAATATATCCATCTAAACTACAGTAATTGCATCGTATATTTATTTGTTACCTATTGCACGGTGCAATTTGTACCTATGCGACCAAATGGTCCAATTTTTTTCCCCAAATTTTTTGGACAAAATTTGTATCCAAACTTGGAAACCTTACGAAGTCAAAGTGCTGCATTAAGACTCACGAATTTACCTACTTAATTGCATGCAATGAATTCATCATACCACGTTTTTCAAGCATCGGGACAACAGTTCAATCTTCCCATCAATTATTCTTTAATTCGTCCAGTTGGTCATGGCGCTTACGGTGTTGTTATATCAGCGCTAGATAAAGATACAGGTAATAAGGTCGCAATAAAAAAGGTAACTCGAGCTTTTGAGGATCCTGTAGATGCGAAGAGGGTTCTTCGCGAGATTAAATTAATGAGAAAGTTTCAACATGAAAATGTCATTCGTATCATTGACATTATACCGCCTCCTGTAACTGCTGAAGACTTTGATGATATATATATTGTGCAAGATTTGATGGAAACAGATTTACATCGTATTATATATTCAAGACAACCATTAACTATAGACCACGTTCAATACTTTATTTATCAAATACTTCGAGGATTAAAATATATACATTCCGCTAATGTTTTACATCGTGATTTGAAACCTTCAAATTTATTATTGAATTCTAATTGCGATCTTAAAATATGTGATTTTGGATTGTCTCGTGGAGTTCAAGATGATATAGCTGATGCATTAACAGAATATGTCGTTACTAGATGGTATAGAGCACCAGAAATAATGCTTGCATGTCAAGAGTATACTAAAGCAATTGATATGTGGAGTGTTGGTTGTATTTTTGCCGAATTGCTTGCTAGAGCACCATTATTTCCAGGTGAAGATTATATCGCCCAGCTTCGTTTGATTTGTGACAAATTAGGAAGACCTTCAAATGAAGAATTAGATTTTGTCACATCTGAAAAAGCTAAAAGATTTATGATGTCATTACCTGATAAAGGACCAATTCCATTCACCGAATTATTTGTTGCCCATAAAAATGAGTTAGAAGCCTTAGATTTACTGAAAAAGATGTTAGAATTTCATCCCAATAATAGAATATCAATAATTAAAGCATTAGAGCATCCATTTTTAGCATCATTACATAACGCAGATGATGAACCCTCGGCAGGTTTTACATTTTCTTTTGCATTTGAGAATGAAGATTTATCTCGTGAAAGAGTTCAAGAACTTATGTGGGAGGAACTAAAGAGTTATCATCCCCATATACCAGAATCTCCACCCTCATCGACACCTAGACGTCGTGCAAGACCCATGCTTCCAGACAACAAAGCAGAATCCAAAATTGAACACGATGAAGATAATAGAGATAATGGTAGAGCTTCGAAAAAGAGATCAAGTTCACCACCAAATAAGTAGAAAATTTCAACAATATAGAAATCTGTATATTAATTACTATCTGATCTATTTCACATCAAATTATCAATATAACTTGATTTATTGAAAATGATTGTACATGGTGTTTGAAGTTAACTTATTACAAATAAGGTTATAAATTTTACTATCCTATTATACATATCTGTGCTTAATTTAGATGATTTCTATCTGTGCTCCTGACTCAAGCAAAATCTTTTTCATCGCCTCAATTTCATCTTTTTTGACTCCAGTTTTGATTACAACTGGTGCTTTCTCTACCAATTCTTTCGCTTCCTTCAATCCTAATCCAGTAATTGCTCTAACTTCTTTGATAACTTTGATTTTAGCTTTCGCATCTACAACAGTTAATTTAATATCAAATGCCTCCTTTTCTTTAGCAGGAGCAGCGGCGGCAGCCTTGGCAGCTCCAGCATCACTCTGTGCTGCTCCAGCAGAATTTGATCCACCACCACCACCACCACCGCCAAAATTTAACATAGCATCGGATAGTCCAAGACGAGATTGAAGACGAGACAATAGTTGATTAACTTCAACTAAATTTAACTCTAATATTTCATCTACAAGTCGTTTAACTCTATCAGTAGCCTGATTCTCTACAAGATCACGTGTTACAAGAACATCTTTTTCTGGTGGTACTTTTTCAATCGCTTCACCTAGAATGATAGTATAGTTAAATTAATATAATGATTGTAAGTAAAATTTAATTTTAAAATTTACCTTTTGCCTCTAATTTATCTGCAGCCCAAGAATTTGATGTTATACTACGCTTATTTACGTATATAAAATTATTATTGAATTTCATACATAGTGATCCAGAAATAGAATTTTCCCGCCTAATTGTACATGCCGATGCAGAGTGAAAAGCTTTACTCACCCCAACAAAATTAGCTCTTCTAATATGATTTCGCAGAGAATTCATGTTT
>JACCDO012249217.1_pt1 | contig 24801 bp, 14 predicted proteins | sample 7446101 | NCBI WGS metagenome assembly JACCDO01 (sample SAMN15323440, study PRJNA562643) | freshwater metagenome | isolation source: river surface water | place: USA:Blue River Watershed | collected 2017-08-16 | reverse complement strand
GATGAGGCAAGAATAGAGCACGAATCGCAATGGTTTACTGTAGAGATAGGCAGGCCCGGCCTTCGGTCGCCCATTTGGCACATATTTAGTATAGTAATTATATGGTACAAGGATGATAAGATTATAGCTCTGCATATTCAAAGATAGTGTATAGATGACACGTTTCATGTAAACTGTAATTAATCACCCTAACCTATAGATTAAGTTATAGTTTTAAGCATGTGAAGAACCTAACCTTACCAGCACCTGTTACTCCTGCAGAAACTTTAGTTTCACTTAGGTTATTAAAATAACTGATTAATTAAGTGGCTTGAGGACTTTAAATTTCCATTTTGGTCAATAATTTATGATATAGTAATTGTCCACACCCATTTCTATTGATGAAAAAAATTTCAAACAAAAAATTAATATAAATTAAAGTAGTTTTGATTCCAAGTTTTAGAAGTAAGTTTCAACGTTATAAGTATTTATCGAAGAGAAGATTAATTAAACTTTGCATAAATATAAAATTAGTGATTCAATATTATTTATGGCAATGATAGTCATGAAAAGATGTTATCAAAATTGTTTACGATATTTTAGTAACAAAGCAATTAGTAATCAAATTCCCAAAATTAAATTAAATTCAAATAATTGCATAGTATCAAATAAAATAAATTCAAGAATAAGTTTTTGTGATAAATATAGTTTTACTCAAAGAAAATGGACTCCTGCATCAATAAAACAATTAAATGTGTATTTGAATGAAAAGCATAATACAGATGTTAAGAAAGCAAAATGGAATACATTAATATTATATTATTATAATAATATGAAACAAATGAATAAAAATAAAATAAAGTATAATCAACTAATTAAAAACGATGTTATATTATTATTAGATTATTTTATTGATTATAAATTAATAGATATTAATATAAATAATAAATTATACTTTGAGGATTTTAAATTAGATACATTGATAAATATAATTTATATATATTATAATATGAATAAATTCGGAAAAAACAAAATATTTAATATTGTAACAAATATATTAAAAAGTGATGTATCTGTATCAATTGATATACTCGAATATATATATAATTTATTTGGTTCTAGATATGATGATGATACAATTAAATTAATAGATTTATGGATACAAACTCATAAAAACATCGTAAAAATTATTAATTTAGAAAATATTAATGATGAAAATTTTGCAAAGTTAGTTATTGATCAATTTTTAATATGTGAAAGTAGTAGTTGTAATAATAAGTTTTCAACATTATTATTATTTATATCACCATTACGTAAATCAAAATCTCGTATTTACTTTCATACAAATTTAATATTATATTTATATCAAAAGTATAATATTAAAGCAATTGATTATATAAATGATAATCAATTTGGGAAATATTTTAAAGAATGGAACAATATGAGTTTGTTTATTAACAAAAGTCATTTTTCATCGTATATAATTCGTTTATTAAATTATTCTAAAATAGAAATAATGGATAAAATGTATCAAACTCCATTAATTATTGAAATTCAATCAAATCAAATCAAACCATATACAAATATTGATAATAAAATCCATTTAAATAATAGTATGATCGTTACATCATCAAATACAAGTATGATTAAATTTCCATTAATAGATGTAAAATTATTAGTTGATGTTACAAATTTAGTGACATTTAGTAATTTTGTGCGACAACAATTATCTAGACCTTTTAAAATTAGTAAACTTTTGAATATTCAAGGTAAAAGTAAACATGATCAAAAAAGTTTATATGAAGAAATGACTTATTATCAAGATGCTCTAGATGATATAAAAGTTATAAACAATGAATTAAATACAATAGTTAATACTTTAAATGAACAAATTCGTCACGTCTAAGTACATTATATTTCAAAATTAAATTCGTGACCTAATAAATAAGTATCCATTAATTGACTATTTTGTAAAAATGTTTCATTCATTGAATCATTTGTATCCCCATCTTTAGACATTTTATTATGTGATATATTATTATTATCTGTAGTATGATTATTACTAATTTCATCTATTTTACGTTTTGTTGATGATTGAGTGCTTAAGTTTCTAGATGTTAACCTTTGTAAACCACTACCTGATTCATTTTCATAAAAACCATTATTTGAATCATAATCATTAACACGTCTAAAACCTGGTAAAGTTCTTTTTGGCTTACAACATTCAATTCGATATAGTAGTTCCCTTCGTTCAGTAGCTGCAGTTTGACCAGAACCAGTCCAATGTCGTACAATGCAACTTGTATTTCCTTCAACCATACGAGTAACAAAGTCTAATATAAAATCTTTATGTAACTTCGAATCCAAATTTTCCTCTTTAATTATACGAAATATATTAGCAAAACCAATTAATTGTGATAACTCTGTACGTTTCTCATGATCAGTAAAACATTCAACTTTTGCACGTGGTTTTAATCTGCTATTAGTTGAAGGATCTGAAATAACTGTATTACTATTTCCAATAAAAAATGTAAATTCATAATATACTTTAAAAAATGAGTCTATATCCGAATATATTATACTTACGATTTTATCGGGAATAAATTGATACATACGAATTATGTACAACATCAAAAATGCTATTTGAAAACTAATTCGTTTAGTATTTGTTACAGATGATGTTAACTTTTTACCATTTGCAGCTAATCCTCTTTTCAAACGTAATGGCCAACCAGTATCAGCATTAATTTTTTTTAGACCCAATACACTAGCACCAACATCTAAAGATATATCCAATGTAAAATTATGTGTATTTTTGTTATCTTTTCTATTCAACGCGTATGATATAAGCTGTGAATCCATTTTAACAATGTACTGGAAGAATAGTTTTTGAAATTCGATATCATCACGAAAATCTTCACCACATCCTTCAAGTTTTAGAAAATTAAATATTCCCTTATGCAATTCAAATGATTTGATATTACATACTTCTGAATTTAATTGCTTTTCTAGTGATTGCTCAACAATGTAATGAATTCCTTTACCAAATGAAGATAATAATAGTTGCGGATTCGATATCGGATGTGTGGTATTATTAGAATTACTACTTGCGAATAATAATGGCACATCACTGGCAACATCAGCCAAGATATCAATACTTGATGTAACTGGAAGCATCTGTCAAAGAGTTGACTATACTAAATTTGTTCAAGGCTATCTGTTACAACTCACTCAAACTGTCCCCAAATATCATTTTCCTGAGTGGTTGATTAATCCGGAAGCAAACGCTACAATTTCCTGTGCCGGCCCTTTAAGTGGAAAAAAATTATTTAGCAATATTACACAATTCAATACATTTATCAATTACATCATTCCAATTGCAATGCATGAGATTTCCAAATTCATCATATTTTGATAATTTTTGTTTTATAATTCTAGGACTTATTACACCAGTAGCAAATCTTGCAATATGATATGGATCATCAATAGGTAATATTTTATTGCTAACTAAATTAATAATTTTTTGCCATTCAATTTCATCCATTGATATATTAGTATCGATCATTTGATTTGATAATTTCAATATTTTTTCTACATCAGATTTTTTTTCTTTTATTTTAATATCATCTTCAAAATATTTGCCAACATAGGTCCATATATCATTAGATTTGTTTGAACAAGTACCCTTAATAAGTAACGATACAATTTCATCAATTCTAACTAATGACCGTTTTTGATTTTCAATAGAACTTGTTGTCAACATAGTTATAATATCATGATTATTAATACTATTATGTAATTTAAATCGATTATATACTTTTGTTAATCCACCATTATTGCAAATTTTGGTTGAAATAAACACACTAATAGCTGATATTACCTCTTTTGGTGTAACTAAATATTCATTTGCTAAATCAATTGTATTTAATTCAATCCATTTACGTCTTGGAAATTTGATACTTTGTTCCATCATATATTTTCCAATTTTTTCGCACAATAACATTCTATTTTTTGATATTTTCACTAAACCGTCATTATTATTCATATTATTATCTTGTAGTATATTTATATAGTTGTCGTCATTATTTTCATTTATATCATAATATTCAATGTTATCATCATCAACAATAATTGAAAAGTCTGTACTATCACTTAATGATGGTGATAATATAAACGATTTTAATTTATCATGATCAATAATTGATACTTTAAATATTCCATATAATGGTGTTAATTCTGTGACAATATTATTCTGTATTAGTTTTGCCATCATTAAACGTAATTGAAGTTCGTTAATATCGCATTCATATGATAAATCGTAATAACTAATATACATAACATTCACATCAACTGATGATGGAAATCCTTTGGATATATCAAATATGCTATCAGTAAATTTTTTAATATAATTATATTGAGGTGTAAGACCATAAATTTGGTTTTTTATTGCAGGTATATCAGATTGTGCTAAAAATGCTAAACAATAAGATTCTTTATCATCTCTTCCGGCTCTACCAATACCTTGTACATAATCCTCTATGCTTCTTGGTAAATCAAAGTGAAAAATATAACGAACACTATTGCAATCAATACCCATACCAAATGCAATTGTTCCCACGACAATAGGATTAACAAAATTTAATTCCTTATTAATGTCGTTACTACTATAATTGTTTAAGAACCATGACTCAATTTTTTCTCTTTCATCAGTTTTTAATCCAGCATGATATGCACGAGCATTAAAACCTTGATCAATTAAATCTGATGCTAATCTATCAGCCAACTTTTGTCTGCTTACGTAAATAATTATTGAACCAGAATTATTGTTATAAAATAATTTTAAATTCTCAATTATTTGTACTCGTCTTACATTATAATCATCATGAGGTCGTAGTAAACTTACAACTTTGAGATTTAAATTCTTTCTAACAGATGGTAATCTAACAATATTGTTTGTATCAATACCTAGTCTACTACTTATATCATCTGCAACTCTTTTGGTTGCTGTTGCTGTGACTGCTAATTTTACTTGTGCCTTTGATATACTCGCAAAATGAGATAGTCTTAAATAATCTGGACGAAATGCGTGGCCCCATTCCGATATACAGTGAGCTTCATCAACCACAAACATAGATACTCTTTTATTAAGAATAAGTTTACGAAACGATTCATTATTAAATCGTTCAGGCGATACGTATAAAATTTTGATCTTGTCCAAACTTATGTCAAGTATAGTTTTACGAATTTCATCGATATTCATGCTGCTATCTAATCTCGCTGCTGCAATTCCTTGTTCGTGTAGTATATTAACTTGATCTCGCATCATAGCTAATAATGGGCTTACTACAATTGTAATTCCCTCTAATAATTGCGACGGCAACATATAGCATAAACTTTTACCAGCACCAGTTGGTAATATTGCTAATGTTGATTTAGCTTGTAATATATTTTCAACAACTTGCCGTTGACCAGGACGAAACTTTGAAATATTTTTAAATAATTTTGGTAGCATTGTATTTTCAATATGTAACATTAATGAATCAATTTTTTCATCTTTAATTGGATTATATAAAGCATTATTGTTGTTTTCTGATACATGATATTTCTTTTTACTCTTTATCATTTTATAACAAGTAAATGAAATAGATACATTAGACGATACTAAAATTATTAAAAGTATTAAAATAATTTTCATCTTTTCCCGAACTACTGTTTATTTATGTTAATTGTTCAATCGAATAGTCATTCTTTGGCAGTCATCCAATAAAACCAATAGCTTTCCTTTTTTCTGGTCTGAAATATTTATTGTACGTTTGTTAACCGTACCTATTATTGCAAGTGGCACATGGTGGGATTTCCGATTCCAAAATCCATGGAAATCTCCCAAAGAAAAAGTTCCGACTTTTTCAGTAGGTACTCTATTCTTTGATATTACAAGTCCCCTTCTTTGCTAATATTACTAAAGACTTGCACTTGAGCTTGCTTATAATCATCATTGACATTTACTATTCTAAATGATGAATGGTATAAAGGTAGGGTACCGACATGACTGAAGATCCTTGAAGGACCTGAAGGTGATGTCCGACGTCGACTCATTGACGCAGAAACACATCATCCAAAACTACTTTGTTGCAAATATTACATTTAACAGCTTAGTAAAGTAACACGTTTGAGAAGTGAAACGATCTATACTTAATGCATTTTATGCATTATTGTTGTTTCTGGCGTATGTGAATATTGTAATGTCGACTAACAATGACCAAAATAAGACACTAGATGTATTAAAAGTTGATAATAATCATGTTTTTGAAACAGCTCGTATAAATGTAACTCGTGATGATAGTTCAATTATCTCTAATAATTATGCAAGTCTTAGTTTACATTCTCCAGTAAATAGAAATAGGACAATGTCATTAAATAGTTTTACACCAAGGACCAAAACTAATTTTCGAAATAGTATATTGAATTCCTCTACTGGATCTCCTAAAACTCTTGCTTTGCCCATTTTAGGATATGATTATAGTAAAAGTACAGAGGAAAATTATTGTATTGATACACCTATATTTGTAGGAAAATATGCGAAACAAAGAAGTTTGCTAGATTATTCTTATCACAAATATTATTCTGAAGCGCGACAACTATTACATGACCAATTGGTCGATTTGTTTTTACATACTGTTGTTGTTAGTGGTGGAGTTGTGTGTGAATGTCCAGTTGAACCATGGTTAGTATTTACTGCTGGTTGTATGGGAGCTGGTAAAGGTCATACAATAGAATGGTTATATAAAGAAGATTTATTTCCATTGAATGCATTTGTAAGAGTTGATCCTGATATTTTACGTGAATTATTACCAGAAACAAAATCTTATATTGAAATAGATCCCATTAAAGCAGGAAAATTAACCCAAAAGGAAGTAGGGTATATAGCTGAAGTATTAAACAAAGTTGCATTAGGTTTAGGTAAAAATGTTTTAACAGATGGATCATTGCGTAATGCACAGTGGTATATTGAATATATATCGTCGTTAAAAAAGGAATACAAAAATTTAAAAATTGCTATTATATATGTGACAGCAAGTATTGACACAATATTATTACGAGCAAGAAATAGAGCTTCAACAACAGGAAGAGTGGTTCCTGAAGATGTAATTTTAGATACATTTAATCAATTGCCGAAGTCAATTGAGGCATTGTCTCCTTTTGTCAATTATGTCGCAGCTTTTGAAAATGAAAATGAAAATGATCCTCTTATACTATTTTCAGCAAATGGTAATGATGCGTCGACTATTGTACATACTTTGTCTAGTGGAAATCTAGCTGAATTAGCTGAATTAAGTATTAATAATGATGGAAATGCGGCCTATAATATTTACTTCAATAAATTTGACGGAAAATGTCATATAGATCAAAGTTCAGATTGGAAAGAGAAGTTTAGACTAACTTGGGAGATGACTTGTCCAATTTAATTTGTATTAATTTGTATCATAACAGTATAAAAAATATTCGTTACAAATCTGATATATCTGAACCTATTGAGCTATCGTCGCTATCCGATCCTGCAATTTTACTTCTATTTGCCAATATGGCAGCAATAGCAACATTTTGATTAGATATACTTTTTCTTCCAGCAGATGTGGCTACAATTGAACTCTCATTTCTTTTACGTAATTCTTGTTTGCCATTAGATATTTCCAAAAGTAATTTATTGCGTTTATTTAAAGTTGAGTCTCTGGATTGATCTTCGTAATTGGTTTCTTTTAAATTATCTATTGATGCCTTTTGTATTGCAGCAAATAATGAACGACGAGGAGGATGTGATTTATAATCTGGTGGTGGAGGTAAATCATCTTCATCGTCACGAGGGGTTGATGGAGGTGGTGGTAAATCATCGTCGTCATCACGAGGGGTTGATGGTGGTGGTGGTAAATCGTCTTCATTATCTGGAGTTGGTGGTGGTTCTAAATCATCGTCATTATCTGGAGTTGGTGGCGGTGGTTCTAAGTCATCTTCATCATCTGGAGGTGGTAAACTATAATCAATACTTAAATCATCAGAAGGTGGTGGACCTATACTTTCTGGGGTTGATATATCGCTTTTCGTAGATGATACTATATTCTTTACTGAAGCTCTTTTTGGTGGAGTTATATTTGATAATCTTTTTGGCGGTGACAATTTAGCAACTGATACTGATTTACGGATAGAATTTAAGGGCAGTATGAACTCGTCCACTTCTGGTCTAGGAATAGTATTATCTTTGCTAAATTTGTCATTAATGAGTGCATTACTAGGTACTGTATTCGGTATATCAAAAGTTTCGATATTTATATTCATAATATGACTAGTTGAAATTCTCCTGGCGGTTGTAATATTTGCTTCATGTAAATAATTTATGTCCGCATCAATTGCCTTCTTTTTTGCATTAATATCATACATAATAGTATCCATATTTTCAGAATTCATAAGTTCATGATTAAATGAAGATCGTCTTGCTGCACTAGCTCTTGCATTGCCCAATAATAACTTTGGTTCTACTTTAGTTTCAGCGTCATTGTATAATGATTGTGCTAAACTTGATCTCCTTCTAGTCTTTAAATTAGGCATAGCTTCAACAGTTACTAATGATTTGTTACTCTCGTTAGGAATAGCTTCTTTATTATCCTTAACATTGTCTTTTATTGCCTTCTTTTTTTGTAGTAGTCGTTTAAGCTTTTTACTTTTTTCATCTCTACCAGGGGGTGCTGATGTAATAGAAATTATAGGAGCATTATATAATTGTTCACTAATGCTAACAGAACTAATATTATTCACTAATATGCTTTGCCTCTTTTTTTGTTTTCCATTATTCTGATTTGCACTTAATGCAGAATTCAAACTTAAGGTGCTTGATAACATGTTTAATGGATTGTATGAATTAAATTGTTCACTACCCGGATTTTTGCTTTCATCGACATTAATATTAGAGTCGGTATCATCGAATGGACTACTATCCATTATATCTGACTCATTTATCACTCCTAATGTATGCGTATTTGTTATCGTACTTGCCCTAAACATGTTACCAAACATAGATGCTTTCCTTAAACTATTGGAAATATTACCGAATGTTGATTGTCTTGTATTATTTTTATGGGGTTTTTCATTGATATTAGTTAATTCGATATTTTCATTAATGATTTCCTTTGATTCATTGGTGTCTACTTTTTTATTCTCCACATAACCTTTGAGTACATTTAAAAACGATGTTACGATGGAACTTTTTGTTTCAGCGTTATTCTTTTTATTTATAATATTTTTATTGTAATCTCTTCTTGGCTTTTCAATTCTTAACTTCTTCTTTAAATTTTTCTCCTTTTTTTCTTTCTTTGCTTTACCTTGTCTTGCTTTTTCTGCCATTATCCATTCTTTGAAAAATAAGTCAGGATTGGAGTATTTCACACTATGTTTAATATCATTGAATAATGGTAATGAGTTGCACTTATTATATTGCTCTAACAAATGCGGTGGTAAACAATCCCTTGTTAATACCGTTGGAATATAAGTTTGATCAATGTCGTGTAAATAACGTTCTTTCGCTTTTAAACCATTATGACCATATCCGATATCAATTAGTGCTGATCGTTTTACAGCCTCGGGAAGTAATTTATTTCTTAAATTATTTGTTTTCAACTTTATAAGTTCTATTCTATAACTAGTATCTTGTGCTAAAACAGTTAAATTATCAAATATTTCCATCGAATAAGATGCTAAACAACTTATTTGATGCAAATTTCCAAGGAATGACGACATTTGACGATCATTCAACAAAGTTTCAACGTTAGTTTCATCTAATATATCATGATAAAATGCCGAATTTGGAGGAATTATAGATTCCATTGGACAATAATAAACAATATATTATGGATTTGTGATATATAAAGATTGGATATTTTTTAGTGACAACAGCTATTATATTTCAAAACCAATCAAATAATCTTATACTTATTTTGTTCCTTTCGTAAAGTTTGTACAAGGTACTTCGATTGCTTTATTACCAAGGCCGGATTAACCGAAAATGGTAAAAGTTTGGTTTGAGAAGAAATGTCTTTAACGTTCAAAGTTTCTTATCAGCACGCTTTTATAAATAATAATATAATTTAATGCACCTTTCTACATTACCTGCGTCAGACAGTGTGTCTGGCGGTTGGGTACCGGTACCGGTACCTACTACCTACTAAGACGGTTGCGTCGCAAACTTCGACGCGAAGGGAATGTAATACCCCGCCATCGCCGAAACATGTTTTGGTTGAATTCAATATTTTGATTTGCCGCTGATTCCGAAATTTTATATTACCAATGTCACAGGCAGTAGCTATTCGCTTAAAGCCGAATAGTCGTTATAATAAACAATTACCAATGTCATATTATGAAAAGACTCTAGCAAATGAATATGCTACAAATTATCTGGAGTCTATGAATGCTTATCCCACTCCGAGTAATGTTCATTATGTACTTAAAGAATTTCCTATTAACAATAGTTTAATTCTTCCTGTTTGGTCACGAGAAACAGTTTTTGTTGTGCCTGGGACTACATCGAAAGAAGCTGAAAAATCTGGAATATTACAATCATTGCAAAGTGGACGACCAAGCATCAAACTTAATGATAAAAAAAAACATAATCATAAGTATAGTCGCAACAATTTAAAAAATATTAAAACGGGAGTTAATATTGCTGATCCTATTAATGAAGATAACAATGATACCGATGAAGTAATTGAAGGAAATGCATACTACAGCGTTATGGGTACAATTGAGACTGATACGAATAGAGTAAGCAATAATATTGTTGAGCAAATCGAAAATAATATCGATCCCAAAGTTGATGCATTTTTACGAAAAACTCAAAAAGGGCGGAACGTATCATGGTGTACTGTAGATACTTTTGCCATATATGATAAATTATTGGATAACTTAGGCGCAAGCGAAGTTATTAAGGCGCCATTTAAGAAAATGTTGACACCATTAGTATTTAATGATGATCAAATAGGTATTCCACTAGGCAGATTTTGTGCTTCTATTATGGATTATGCCCCATCAATAGGTACTGATGAAACTGGCAAAGCGTATGAGAAAATATTAGATATTCTAACTAATGTCGATTCGTTACGTTTATATGGTTTACTTAGCCATTATTGCTATTGGAATATAATCCATCCATTTGCTAGGAGAACGTTATTAAAAGTTGAAGCATATGGTATTGACGTCCGAGAGAATTACAACGATACTAATGATGACGACACGTCAGAATTTGAAAATATTTCGTTATCTTCTACAACATCTCTAGAACCTGCGGAAAAGGAGGCGCTGTTTTTACAATTGCAACAATGTTTTACTTCTTTGCAAAAAAAGTTAGGTTATAATTATTTTGCACTAACTTCTGGTTACCAAGCTTTAATCGCATGTTGTCATTATGTTGTTGATGAAATTTTGACTATTGTGTACCCATGGCTACTATCTAAGTATGATAACAAAAAAAAACGCTCGAAGGTTAATGTTGATGGTATCAATAGTATGATAGATTCTACGAATCAGGAAATAGCTAACAATACTTTGAAAACACAAACCGTTTCACTTGATGATCATATTAATAATTTAAGCGATGATCAAAAAAATAATAATAATTTGTCTTATTTGAGACTACAAATAAGACGATTGTTGCATCAAGCCATGTCTGATGTAATTGATCCATCAAGAATATATACATCGACAATGATAGCTTCGTCAAAAGTCGACTCACACAAAGAAATTCGTCGAAATAAATGTGATTTATCACAATATTATTGTACAAGTGCTTCGACAAGAGCTATTTTTAGCGATTCTAATGATCCTAATTTAAGAAGATTTTTGTCTTCAGGTGCTAGTGATGTATATGTTCCTATACCAGGAATAAACAGTCATAAGCACAACCATATATCTTTACAAGTGCAAAATTTAATTAATGTGGCTATTTCTAGTAATCCGGACCACAAATCAAATGTTAATTTAGTTGAAAATTTTGGCGATAAAACTAGCATACATGTTGGCGGCCATTCTGTTGTTTCTCCGTCTAAGAAAAAGAAGTGTTTACTTGATCAATTAAAGCTTGCCAGATCATTAAGAAGTGCAGAAAACAAAGTAAGTAACGATATAGATGAAGACAACAAAATGAGCAGAGAAAATAATAATAATAATAATAATAATAAGTCAAGTAATAATCTTCATTACAATAGAGCACGATTGGATTTTAAGAATTTATTTAAAGAGCGAACACGAAAAGATTTTGTAGAAAATAGTAGAAATAATCATAATGTGGACATGGCTTATGAGAAGACGTGCGAGTTTCCAGTAAATGATATTGATTCCTTAAAGGATGATCGTTCGCTGATAGATAATAAAAATGCTGATGTTAAAATTTCGATCAAAGCCAAATCGTCATTATTAAATTTATTAATTGATAAAGCAACAATATCATCACCATTTCACACTAAGCATTTATTAAAAAAGGAAAACATGGCGAGAAAACAGAAAATAAATAAATAATTAAATTATGTGCAATATAATAATAAGGTTTAGATTCATAGGCCTTCATGCCCTGGAGCAGTTTCAGCTGAAGATACGTTAATGTTTTTATTCGACATATTGTTCTTAGTATTCTATAAATTTGCCCGGGGTAGTATTATAATTAGTACAAATTGAATATATTACAAATAAATAATTTTAAGGTTATAAATCTTGCAGTATAATATTATCTTTTGTATCTAAGGATAAAACTTTGTTACATAGTGATCTTACACTGTCTAATTGATGTGTTATAATGAGCAATGTTGTATTATGTTTTAACCAAATTTCTTTCAGCACTTGATAAAATATTTCTTGTGCAACAGGATCGATTGATGAGGTGCCTTCATCACATAAAATAATTTTGCTTTTGCGTAATAATGCTCGACTTAAACACATTAATTGTTTTTGTCCTTGAGACAAAGTACTATCTTTTAGGTGCATGTTTAAAATACTACTCGCATTAGACTTATCGCAATTATTTATTGTTGATAAAAATCCACTTTTTGTCATAACTTCAAGCAAATCATCATCATAAAATTCATTATTTGGATCTAAATTCATCCTTATTGTGCCATGAAATAGAAATGCCTCTTGTGGTATAGCACAAATGTATTCTCTTAATATTTTCCGAGGAATTGATTTTAATTCACAATTTCCGATCGATATTGAACCATTTGTGTAATCTATCATGCGTAACAAAACTGAAAACAGACTAGATTTTCCAGAGCCACTTTTACCAATTATAGCTATACGATCACCGGCATTTATTTTAATCGAAATATTATTCAGTATATTATGTGAATTAGACTTGTATTTCATGCATAAGTTGCTCATAATAATGATACTATTAGGAATACAAGTAACTACATCGTTCACATGATTATTTTCAATATCTTCAGCATAGTGCATAAGTGGTGTTATAATATCATCTTCGACATTATCTGTACTATTATTGCAATCATTATTACTACTGTTGTTTTGACGTTCATCGATATCTTCAGGAATTAAATTAGAATATTCCATAACTCTTTCGACACTTATCATTTCTTGTTCAGTTTCAGTTAATGAACCAACTAGTCCATTTAAATTGTTTACAATTGATAATGAATAAACTAATGATATTCCCACTAATCCTGCATTAACGGGTAATACGTTATACGTTGACATCAATGTGGCTGATAAAGCGAGTGATGTTGCAATAATAGCTCCTAAAATTTGCAGCCGTATGCTTAACCAATTAGATGCAGCATTGGACATTAATACTACACGAAACAAGTTATCTAACTTTTCATGCAAAATATTTTCATAATGCTTTATATTATCTTTACCTAATGATCTTATTGTTGGTCCATTGGATATACAATCAGATAATAATGAATACAACGGTGAACGATAAATTGATTCCAATCTACGTAACTCACGACTTGTGCAACGATAGTAAGATTGCAATTTATAATAATTATAGCCAACAAATATTAATATTACTATTATAATCGGATCAGTTATTGAAATTACCACAAAAGTACCAAGCAACACAAATACTTGGGCTAATACAATATTAATCATGAATGGTAATGAATCATCAATACAGTATACATCTTTGCCTAATCTATTAATTATTCTACCTAATGAATTACTTTCAAAAAAAGTAATATTAGTATCAAAAACACTCTGAATTAATTTTAAAAAAATTTTTTTTGCTGCGACCATGCCGCCATATGCAAATAAAAATGATCTCAATAAGGCAAAAATTACATTAGCAGTGACTAAGATACCACTATAAAGGATGAATTGATGTGGGGTAAAGTTTTCATCATGTGCAGCCCAATAAGCATACCAAAATGCGATAGAGTTGGCAGATGCTTGCATAAAAAATGTTACTATCAATATCAAAATACTTAATTTCATTCCAGGTGCTTGGAAATATGACATATAAACAGCCATATTAATTTTACCTGCGTTTAAAAGTCCATAAGTAGTATGAAAATTATAAGAATTATTAAATTTTAATACCTATTTCAATCCTTTCTAATTTGTCCACATTTTCGTCACATTCATAATTATCATTATTCAAAATAGCGCTACTTTTATCTTCAACATTATTGCTACGTGCAGGATTGTTTACTTCTTGCGATAGCTTGGAGAATAATTCGCTACCATTATTCACACTATTTGAAATTTCATCATATGTTCCTTGGCATATAACCTTTCCCTGCTTCAAGATTGTAATATTATTCGCATTACTACTATTTAGTAAATAAAGTGAATGAGTCGTGACAATTATAGTATGATTTTCAGATTTGCTGAGAAATACTAAATAATTCATTACTGTGGTGGCCGTTGTAAAATCTAATGCTGCAAATGGATCATCTAACAATGCTATATCAGCTACTCCCAGTCGTAACGAGTACAACGCACGACAAATACCGATTCGTAGACGTTGACCACCACTTATTGTTTGACCACCACTTCCTAATTCCGTTAATTCTTGCTTTGACCAACCTTTTACATCAATATCTAATGATACTCCTGTTAAAACTTCATGAAAAAGTTTGTCATTATACTCGTTTCCCATAATGACGTTATCTATTACACTTGCAGAATGAAGAACTGGGACTTGGGGACAGTAAGACATTGAATTATTATGAACATCGATTATGCCAAATTTCAAATATGTTTCTCCTAAACAACTTAAAAGAAATGATGATTTACCTGTTGCAACCTCTCCAACAATCACAACTAATCCGTTTGTAAAATCTGTGTCTATTTTAGACTTCCAATAATCAATCATTAATTGAAAGTTGTCATCAGTGTAACTCCATATACAATTAGCATTGTTCATCTCAATCTGTGGCTTGATTACGTTAGATTTTGTATTATTAAAGTGATTTTTATCATTTTTTTTGTTATCATTATTGGAATCGGTATTATGACCTAATATTAATGCAGTTTCATCATTATTCAAGAGAACATTTATAATTCGATTGAGTGATACTGATGCTTCAATACATCCATTAATTATCCACGGGAAAGCATTCATAGGATAAATCAACATATTGAGAAGTGCTATAGTGGTAAATACTTGTGGTGGTTTTATCTCACCGTGCAATAATATTGTGGTTGAAAAAACGGCAAATGGGATTAAAACTGGTGTTGATGCCCATAGAAATACGCAAACGGCATCTAAATATTTTCTCCATCCAAGATAAATTAATTCGCTATTTCTTTCTTCCATGCATGAATTCAATAAAAAGGTTTCTAGACCACACATTTTAATAGATTTAATATATTTTATACCCTCTGTCAGTATTGATATTCGTTTATCTTTATGTAACATTAATGATTTTGTTGCAACATTAATTTTTTTTGCAATAATTGTATTAATTGGTATCATGATAATAATTATAACGATACCCGAAATGAAACCAATAGAAACTTGTTGATAAAGAAGTAAGAATGCAATAATTATTTGTAATGGTAACATCCATAAATCGTGAAATGATTTCACTACATTTGCGACTTGATCTACATCGACTTGAACTAAATTCACCAATTTTGCAGTTGAAAGATTCAATGATGTACAAGCATAAATAGGAAGTGCCAATGTCCTTGAAAATACTATACTAGTTAATGCCCCTTTAATTTTGACTTGCATCACACTTGAATGAATATTGAATATTGTATTCAATGTTGCAGTTATTAGGAAAGTAGAAAATAGTGCAAAAACCAGAATTAATCCCGTGGGTATATTTGCTGTTGTTGGATTGGATTGAATGTATGATACCATTTGACCCAATAATAGAGGTCCACTAAATGATATTAGACATAATAATAACTTAATAAAACCTAAATATAAAAATGTCCATCCATATATTTTAAATCCGATTCTTAAAAATAAAAGCAAATTTCTATATGTAGATTTCGTATCATTAGGACGATTTAAAATATTGACTTTCTCCGTATTATTTTCTTTATCTCCATCATTAGGTATAATATTAATTTCATGATTCATATTTATCATCTCTACTGCATTATATTTTGATGTATAATATATTGATAAATCGGGTAAATCCTCAAGAATTAACTGCCTCGAATAACCTATCTCAAATACTTTATTTAGCCATGTAAATAAAATTGATTTACTAATATTTGGATGTTTGCTGTCAAAAACATTGCTGCTATTTTCGTCGTTTGATTGATTTATAATATGATTATTGTTGTTATTTCTAATGAAATTATCGAATAATCTAGTAAGATCTATTCCGCTCCACCAAATATTAGAAGCAACGGATACTAATAGCATAGAAAAAAACATCAATAAACCATCTAGAGTCTTTATTTTTGGTATCTTATCAATATTTTCATTATTAAATACTTTTTTGACATATACGTCATACATAAACCATGAAACAAATATAATCTCTAATGAAGATATGATAACTCTAAAATAATTTACTTTACTTTTCATTAACGTATCATCAGTATCATAAATCACAAAAAATAAACGAATAAACCAGCTGATGCATGTTAGTAAAATTGTGATTAAAGGCCACAATCCATCACTTGCGAGGATTATTTTGCTGACTAGTATTAATAGTACACCATATACTGATATTATAATCGATAAAATATACCTTTTAATTAAATAATTGCGAGTAATTGTCGGATCTATTAATAATCGTTGTTGATGCTTATAATCTAAGTACTTTCTGATATTACCAGTGCTAAAAAACAAGTTAACTTGCTGAAATGTAGTAAAAAAGTTGCATAGACCAAGTGCTAGAAATACTACGAATTGTTTGCGATTAAATAAAGTCGAAATATGTTGATCAATATATTTCAGCATATTAAATAGTAAATTATCAACACACTAATTTTAGATACTTCGACTTACTTGATGCAATCAAATCGCACTAGTAATAATTCAATTCGCGGCGACCATAAATCTGCAGGCGAGCAAAAGTCTTTACCAAAAGGTTTGAATTTTCCTTCCCTTTTTGGACCAAAATTTTTGGTACCGGTAGAAGTTTTCTTTTGACATAGGTGTGGATTTTTGGTACCACTCACAAGTTTTTGGTTTGTAAATAAATTAACTGCAAGACTGCAGTTAAATAACGTAAGCTGCATACCGGAAGCAAGCTGTACAGGTAAGGCCAATATAACGGATACCAATGGTCGGAAAAAATCATCACGATTAAATAGAAAAATATGTCCTGTATTCTATACCGTGTATTTTATTTAGCTAAACGAGGATATAACACAAAAAAGAGAGTAAAAGGTAGAAATATTGTTAATAATTATGTGAAGGTATATACACCTACTATTAAAAAAAAGAAACGCATAATTCCTGATGAAATCCGTAAGTTAGAATCAAATTATCAGGAAACAAATGTGGAAAGTGTATTTACAAGTACATCTTTAGAACCGATTGTTGAATTACCATTATACAGCAGTGCTGCTTCAAGTTTATTTAATCTACCAGCATGCTATTTATCGCCAAAAGATTTAAATTATAATCTTCCCACGAATAATGTTTCCGAGATTGCATTTATTGGTAGAAGTAATGTAGGAAAATCTAGTTTAATTAGTACATTATTAAGTGAAAAGACTACAGTTAAAATATCAAAAGAACCTGGTTGTACCAAGACCATAAATTTTTATTGTTTCTTAAAATCTGGCGTTGCTGATAAAAATAAGGACAGCAACGAAAATAATAAATCATTTTCTAATCAAAATAGTCATCGATTGTATTTGGTTGACTTGCCAGGGTATGGATTCGCTAAAGTATCAGCAGATGAACAAAAAAAATGGAATAAAGTTATTAAAGATTATATTTTCAAACGACCACCAGCTATATTACGACGAATATTTCTTTTAGTTGATTCGAGACATGGATTAAAAGGTACTGTGGACTATGATTATCGCATTATTTCATATTATTATAAATTAATCTTATTTTAATTTTTTTTAGAAAATGACATTGAGATGATGGATTTATTGAATGAATCAAGAATACCATACCAAATTATTTTAACGAAAGCAGATTTAGTAAATAATACTGAGTTAGATTATGCTTTAAAATCCATATTTCATATGATTATGGGTAAAGGAAATTGGACTTGTTATCCATTTGTACACCTAGCAAGCTCCAAAGCTTATATCGGACTAGAAGCAATTCAGCAAGCTATTACTGAAGTTGACTCACAAGAATGGGGTCAAATTTATAACAAAAATGATGATTTTACTTCTTCAAACATAGCTTCATCATCAGATAAAACTACTACAGATGAAGAATTGGCCAATAGTATTAAAGGTAAAATTCCAGCTGATTTATTGAAAGAATTTGAAAATGGAAATGGGGAAAATATTGATTCATTGATAAGTATGTTGAATAAAAAAAAATAAAAATAACATGGAGCTATTGTTTACAGTGCATATAATATTTTAGTGAGCAGAAATATGCTACGACTTAACTGTATCTGATAACAATAACAAACTTCTTGAACCTAGCTTTGCTAAAGTTTTTACATTTTCATCATTATTTTGATCAGATCTATCTAGTAAACGTTGCGCGGTATTTTTAGACAGTGCTGATACAAATTTTTTAGCTAATATTGGGCTTTTTTGTAACACCTGCCGTAACAGGTATGGGTCAATTGAATTAATTGTTTGTAGTATATTTCTTTGAGAATTAAGACTACTGTTACTACTTTGAAACGAATTTACTAACTTCTTCATTGTATTAATTTTACTATTGTCATTTTCTGTTTTAGAGAATAAGATATCTGCACCAGATATTAAATTCTGAGACACTACAATGGGTACTGTTAATATATTTCTTATTGGATTAGGGGCAATATAATTAATTATATTTCTTTGAATTTGTAGGGAGTTTTTGAAAAATTTAATACCTTCACTTTGGCTTATTGAATTATATAATTCAATAAGTAAAGAATCGGTAAGTGAAGCACTTGATTCAACTAAAATTTCCTGTATGGCCGAATCGTCATTTAATAATAAATTCATAAGTGCATCTTCTGCTAAATCTTTGCTTACTATAGAGGTTGTATACTTGTTGAAATTATCTTGCATTTCAAAGTATTTATCAACTGATAAAATATTATTATTACCACTATATAACATAGATCTTAAAGCTTCTTTACTACGATGTGAGTTGTCAGAAAATAATCGAGCAGCTAAATAAGGATAACATGATTGTAATATTGAGAAGTCTTCATCAAGCTTAAGACCTATGCCTTCTAAAGTTGAGAAGGCTCTTGAAGTATACAATATCCAAGATGGAAGTTTAAATAATTCACGATTTCTTCTTGACATTTCTTCTATCGTTGCTGTTACGCCATTAACATTAACACCTTCTTTCTTTAATTGTTCTTGCATTTTATTGACCATTTCCTCTCTGGCTTTTACTCTCAATTCATCATCAGACAAATTTTCACCGTATTTGGCTTTGAATTCTTCTTTAACTCTTTCTGTTATCTTTTTAGGGCCACCACCTTTATTTAATTGTCGTAAAATAAATGATAAGCCTTCAGTTAGCCCTGACGATTTCACTTTGTCTAATTTATCTTTCGGGGAAAAACCTAAGTTGACGAAATCTTGAGGTAATGATTCATAATCTTCTGAGTTTATATGCGCAATAAACTCCAGTAATGAATATTGCAAATCTTTTGGAATATCCAATGTCATTCCCCAGTCTAAAATATATAACTTTCCATCATTATTACTACGTAATAAGTTGCCAGTATGAGCATCGGCATGCAATGTTGCTGTATCTAGTAGCATAGTAAGATATGCATTTATTGCTATGGAGCATAATCGAGCCGTATCTGCAGATTTATCAATATCTAATTTAGTGCCATCTATCCACTGAGTTAAAATAATTTTGTTCGTCGCTAGAAAAACTTTTGGTGCTGTTACAGCGGTAAGATTTCGAGATATCATAGCATTTATAAATAATTCTTGGTTTTTAGCTTCTTTTATGTAATTTATTTCATTAATAAAGCCTCTACTCCATTCTTTTACTAATGACAACGCAACCTCAATATCGGCTGATGATGTTGTTCTTTTATTAACAGCGTTTTGAATTTTTACTTGAATTGGTGACAATATAGACATAATGTACAAATCTAATGAAATATCATTTAAAACGTCGGGTCTCTGAACTTTTATTGCTACCATTTGATTACTTGATTTAATTCGTCCTTTATAAACCTGACCAATTGATGCGCATGCCACCGGTTTTTCTGAAAATTCACTAAAATAATCATTTAAATCACGAACATTTAATTCTTTGCGTATAATTTCTTTGGCTATATCATTGTCAAATGGTGGACACGAATCTTGCAATTTTCTTAATTCCAATGCATATTTTTCTGGCAAAATATCTGTTCTTATCGACAGTGCTTGACCTAATTTCAACATGGTGGGACCAAGCTTTGGTATTAAATCAAGTAACTCTTTGGCTCTTATTGACTCATTTTCTTCTAATTTATTAGTCTTCCAATCTATAAGTAATTTTAACCCAAATGTAAAGGTAGATGAAGATAACGATAATATTCGATTTAGAACATATAATGGTCTTCGGGCATAGTAGTTCGCTTGTTTCACTGAATCAAATACAGCTATTGTATCATCAGTGTAAGGATTGGAAGTATTACTATAGTCCAATGTTAATAATGTAGTAATAAAAGTAATGAAAAAAAATAATGGTAAAAAAGTAGCATTGTGGCAAAGACTTTCAAAATAACTCCAAAATGAGACAATAACATTATTTCCTTTTAAAAACTCTTCAAAATGCAACGAATCCAAAGAATTGAGTGTATTAGACATTCCTTGCATCGAATAGCTGGATATTTGTGATAATCCATTATTATTTAATTTACTCTGCAAATTTTCTAATAGCTCAAATTCTTTTGGAGTGAACACAATTGGAGTGAACACAATTTGTTTAAATGGCAACAAACATATCACTTTATGAAACAAAACCGCAAGTAATAGTGCAGTAAACTGTGAAATCATTACTTCGCAATTTACTATCGCGCTGCACTTCGGTATACCTGCTGAGTCACGGAAGAATCTTCATACCGGTACGTTCTATTTAAAAAAAAGATTACATATCAAATATTACATAGATAAAAATCTCCACCAAGTTAACGATAAGACGAACCACATTATTAATATTATGACAAGTTGTTTCCACAGTTGTATCTTGAATCCCATAGGTACGGTACCAACCCTACCGGTACTCAAAACTAAGGTATGGAATAGTTACTATTCAGGTATAGCCTATAGCCTATAGCCAGTTGATAGGCACCTTGTGCGTCGATCATCATACATCGCCATGAATACATTCATTTCTTTAGCGAAACATATCCCCATACATTGTTCCAAAGGATATCAAATGAGAATACTTAAGCCAACTACAGCTATTTTTTGCAGAAGTATAAATATATCAAGTTATTTGATCATGAATAATTTACATAGTGGTAATAAACAACACTATCAGCATTTACAAGTTGCAAATTTTTCAAAGTATACATCTAAATCACGAACAAAACGGATGCCTTTAAATACTAAAAGAGTAGGTAAAGGATATAAAAAAGGTTACGGAGCTAGACGAGAAGGTATGATAACCAGAAAAGGTAAGTTTATTCAAAATAAAGATATGTTAACAGAGCTAGTTGTTCCAGATTTGAAAGATTTTAAATTAAAAGCATATGTCGGAGCTGGTGCTAAACGTAACGTAGTAGATAAAATTGTACCAAAATTGTAAAGTAAAAAAGTTGGCATTATATTTTTACTAACAATTAGATAAAACGTATTTATGGTGATAGTCTACCAGGATCACGTGGAAACATTGATGTCTTTCTAATATTTTTTAATCCTAGATATAACATAACAACTCTTTCTAGTCCGATTCCCCCACCTGCATGAGGCAACGCGCCGTGCTTAAATGCATCTACATATGCTTGAATTGATGATATTGGCACGCCCCATGCATTAGCTCTCTCTATCAATAAATTAACATCATGAACTCGTTGAGCACCAGATACAATTTCTTCACCACGTATAAATAAATCATAACTGTTAGATAACTTTGGATTTTCTGGATCAGGCATGGTGTAAAATGGTCTAACTGCTAAAGGATATTTATCCATAATATAGAAATCGGTATCATATTTATCTTTTACTAGTTTACCAAGAGCTTTTTCATGAGGTGTGCTAATATCTTCGTCATATGACGCATCAAAACCAGCCTCTCTTAACATAGTAATACCTTCTTGAAAAGTAATACGTAATGTTGGACGACAAAATTTAAGTGGTTCAAAAGGATATTGTTGTCCAATTAATTTCAATTCATGGCTAAATCTATCAGTTATTCCATCAAAAATAAAGGCAAATAAATCACCCATAACCATTAATGCTTCATAATAATGTTCAACAATTGCCATTTCAAAATCTAATCCCGTAAACTCGCATAAGTGTCTATGAGTATTACTATTTTCAGCGCGAAATACTGGACCAATTTCAAAAACACGCTCAAATCCACTACATGCTGCTGCGATTTGTTTATAAAATTGAGGTGATTGTGCTAAACATGCTGGTTGATCAAAATACTTTAGAGTGAAAACATTTGCACCACCCTCGGATGCACCACCAATTAATTTTGGGCTGTGAATTTCAACAAAATCTTTACTCTTTAGAAATTCACGAAATAAATCACATACGCCTGATTGAATACGATAAATAGCTTGATTTGCTGGAGTTCTTAAATCAATCCAACGAAAATTTAAACAATTCTCGGGATTAACTTGTGGCAATTGGTTAGCAATTGAATCCGCATCTGATCTTCCAGCATCATCAACTAAAAATGGTAACTCTTGTGCTCTAGACACAACATGAATTTCAATGATATTTAATTCAATAGATTTTACAGTTGTTGATTGAACTGGACTTGATGTTCTAGAAATTTCTGCTTTAATATCAATAATAGATTCTAATGAAATACCTGATGCATATTTTACCATTGATTTGGATACATTTTTACCTTGAAATAATATGCATTGAACAGAGTTTAAAGTTTGTCGTATTATCAAAAATATTCCTTTACCAACAGCTCTTGTATTACCAACACGACCACGTATCCAACAAATTTCACCAGCACGATCTTCTGTTAAATCTGAAATACGACGAAATACTCGTTCGGTCATGACACCTGATTGTATTAACGGGACATCACCGTACAATGGATCTAATTCGTCTTCAGCATTAGTCGTTGTTACAGCTTGCTGCTGTTCTTGTCGTTGTGCAACTCTTTCAGCTTTCTTTTTTGCCCTTAAAGCTGCGCTGTCATCTTCGGGTTTTTTCTCTTTTGGCTTATCTGGTTTTCCATCAATATCCTCACCAGTTAATTCTTTATAACTTAATTTTAATGCAAGTAATGATTTTATCAATGGATCTAAATCTTCTTTTAATGTTGTTGGTTTTTCAGTCTTTAATTTTCGAATGGCTTCACCAGTTGCCGTAATTTGATTCTTTAAGTCCTCTGCACTTGACATGTTTTTTTCTTTTCGTTTCTATCTTTCTATCCCCTTCGCCAAGATCTACCATCATTATTAGGGTTTGAAAAAAAAAATATATTTTTTTTAATTATATATTAATCAATTATTTGATGTATTAATGACAATTATATTCGTTAAAAGTTCAATTAAAAATGTTGTTTAAGTTTATGACGACAAATAGCGCATTATGACCTTCATAAAAATAAAAATTGGTTAAGATATTCTTTGCGATATATCCACTAAATAGTTGCAATATTCACTTCGGTCACATTCAACTTAGTAGGCTTAATCGAGTTCATGTAAACCTCCTTAATTTAGTTACCAAATTAAATTTGGCGAACGGTGTTGCACCGGTACCTATATGAAATACGGTTGATTCGGGGTAATAGGAACCGACACATAGATCAAACAGATAACATTAAGATGAGTAAATGAGTTTATATAAAAAGTAATAAAAGTATGTAAGAACATAAGTGAACATATGGGAATAAATAAATAATATATAACATATATAAATACGGCAATAGCCCTAACCGGAATTGGAATAAGTAGAATATAACTTGAAATAACCTGTAGACAAAACAAAGCAAAAATTCTGTAAATAATATTAGGTATTATATCTAAATATTGAACTTTGCTGTTGTACGATCAAGGACCGCTTATT
>JACCDO011220860.1_pt1 | contig 24822 bp, 21 predicted proteins | sample 7446101 | NCBI WGS metagenome assembly JACCDO01 (sample SAMN15323440, study PRJNA562643) | freshwater metagenome | isolation source: river surface water | place: USA:Blue River Watershed | collected 2017-08-16 | reverse complement strand
CCTAATTTTATCCAGAAAATGGTGTTACCTATGCAGATACCAGTCAGGTCAATATACGCACCATCGGTGCAAGTAAGAGCTCGGGATAAGCGGTTAGGTGGCCTGAGTAATCCCATTGTCGGTACTGGATCAATAAGTTTAGAGACCAAGATTCCATGGTATACTAGTAGTTATAACAACGGTAATAGGAAACTATTTAGTGGTGGAAGCACAGGTGAAATCGTTAAGGATCCCGTTGCTAGCGCGGCGGAGGCCGAAGCATTGCAACATGCTCAGTTAAGTGCACCTGAGTCATTTGTAGCAACCAAAGAAGTGAAAGTTGATGAATTAGTAGCTCAACGTAAGAATAAAAGTGACAGCGGTGCTGGTGTATTCGGTGCGTTGCACCACCTACCTAGTGGTGACAAGAAGAAAAGCAAAAGTAACCTCAAAGCATCAATCTTTGCACAAGTTAACTCAGATTCAGAAGACGAAGCACAAGAGATTGAACCCTATCGCAAGATCCGTCAAACTATTACTGAACTTGAAGATAAGTTCGGGACTGGTCCATTCGAGACATGCGTTTTATGGCGCGGACAAAAGAACGGATACTTCGGTAGTACCATGAAGAAAGTTGGTTTATTCAAAGGTTTTATCACGGTGATCCCGGTGGATCCCGTCACCGGGCAAGCTGCTGAGTCGGCGGACTCGGGGTTGGATGATTTATTCAAACCAAAAAATTATAAACTTCGTTTATATTGTTTGAAAGCAAGTAACTTGACGCCGATGGACCTGGATATCTGGGGCAAACCCGCCAAGTCAGATCCCTACATGGTGGTTAGTCTCGGTAATACAGAGGTTTACAACGGTCGAAGTCACTGTGTTAACGATGTCAATGAGTTATTTATTCATAATTTAGTTGAGATAGACGTTGAGTTACCGGGTACGTCCCAAGTGAAGATCTCCATCATGGACAAGGATGAGTTCGGCAAGATGAGTGATGACTTGATTGGTTCCACTCTTATTGACCTTGAAGACCGTTTATTTGATGCTAGATGGATTGAATGGGGTCAAGAAAACCTGGTAACCGCTAATAATCCCTATGACAAATCAAAGCCACAGACACCGCGATGGGCAACGAAGCCAATAGAAACTCGATCACTGTATTCCCCTTCAAGTAAAGTCCCGCAAGGTAACCTCGAATGCTGGATTGATATCATGAAACCGGAGGTTGCACTTGCTTTTCCTCCTGAAAATATTACACTTCCACCAAAACAAATGTTTGAAGTACGTGTTGTTGTATGGAAATGTAGAAATGTTCCTGCACAAGATAGTTTTGAAAACATGAGTGATTTGTTTATCAAGGGAATACTTGAGGGATGTCCCACTATTCAAGAAACGGATACTCATTGGCGTGCAAAGGGAGGTAAGGGATCATTCAACTGGCGGTTGATATTTGATGTTGAGTTAGGTCCGAACACAAGAGCATGGAAATTCCCATACTTGAAGCTGCAGATATGGGATCGTGATGTGTTGAAATGGAGTGATTGTGCTGGTGAAGCAACTATCAATATCGGTAAGTACTACAAGAAAGCGTACATGAAGAATGTTGCCGTGAAATATCCCAAAGAAATAGCAAAAGGTGCCATGAAGTTGCGGAAAGAAAGAGAAATTGATGAAGTTGTCAAGTCAAGTGATGATCGGGATGTTGCACCTGCAGAAGAAGTAAAATTCAATGCAGTGAATCCAATGCATGACACTGTAGATAGTGATGACGATGAAGCTCAACCACTAAGTAAGAAAGAGTTAGAGAAGAAGAAAGCTATTCGGGATGCACCTGATGTTAGTCGTATCTCGGAATCTGTTTCAACGAAGCACATCAATCGTATTGATGACACACCTGTGTCGAAGCCAGTCAAACCTAAAGTGAAGAGGGTATCAGTAGCAGCAAGTCAGAAGAAAGTCACAACTGCTCCAACGGCTACTAAAAAAAGTGAGAATAATGTAAGTACAGATGAGAAGGTAGTAGGTGCAGAAGAAGAGAAGACGGAAGCAGCAACACCTGAAGAAGTGAATGAATTAGTAAAAACAATTCAAGATTTAACGGGTCTTTGGCCAGAGTCGGATCCAGCGGAAAGTAAATGGATTGCCTTTCGAAAAACAGATCACAATAACCCAGGCAAAGACCTCCAAGTGGGTGAGGTGTGTATCTCGGTGCAGATATGGCCCAAGGAGAAGGCCGTGTTGATGCGTGCAGGCTCCGGAAGAAGTGAACCAAACCAGAATCCCTTCTTGCCACCACCAGTTGGACGCTTCAAGTTCTCATGGAACCCATTTGTTCTTGGTTCTGCTCTGTGTGGACCTAAACTTTGTTGCTATTTTTCTTGCTGCTTAATTTGCGCCGCATTTATTCTCATCATGATTTTCTGTCAACCGTTTATTAATATCCTTATTAATTTGTTTTTTGTGGTGTGGAATTAAGTTAGTGTTGTAAGCGTGACCTAGTCAGTAACTTGAAGAAGGACAAATATGCTATATAGTTTATTCATTTATTATATAAAAACAAGTAATTACTCACTTATTGTGTTCTCTAAACTACCTATGTTCTCGATCACCACACGCATATGGTCACCTTGCTTTAGTGTTATTGGGGGATTTCGAGCGAAGCCAACACCACTTGGGGTGCCGGTGAGAATAACGTCGCCGGGATATAGTGTGAAACCCTGGGATAACTGGTGAATTATCTGCGGAATCGAGAAGATCATGTTCTTGGTATTGCTGTCTTGCATGATGTTGTTATTCAAATATAGCTGTATATTCAAGTTACCAGGGTCAAGCTTAGGGGAGTGAAGGACCACACAAGGACCGAGCGGACATGTAGTATCTAATGTTTTACCTTTAAAGAATTGATGGTGTGATTTCTGTAAATCTCTTGCTGTAATATCATTCGCTATAGTATAACCAAATATATATTGATTCGCATCAGCTAATGAGATATCCCGACCTTTTTTGCCGATAATAACTGCTAATTCTGCTTCATAATCTAGCCATTTTGTTATTTTAGAATGTGATTCAACCTTACTTAGATGTCCAACTATACTTTGTGGAGCTTTAGTAAAAAACACACAATATTTACTTGCTTCAAATGCTTTACCATCTTTCTCTTTATTTTTATTGTTTACTTCTGCGATATGATCTTGATAATTCTTCCCAACGCAAAATACATTTCTATTTGGTATAATTGGTGGATGAATTACACATTTGGAAGCATCCAATAAACTTTCCTTGGGTGCTGTATTTACAATACCCTGCAAATCCTTCAACAACTTTGCCCCTGTGTTATTATGGAAGTACTCGATCAAGGTGCTCATACCATTTTTGTATCTATTACTGTATCTTGATTCTAATGCTGGCAAATCAGGCAAAGCCTTCTTGATACTGGCATGACTCAGATCAATGATCTGCGCCTGCTGATTGATTAAGAGACCGATACGCTTCAAGGAACGACGAGTCGATTGAAACGATACTAATCTTAATGCCGACTTCATTAGTGAAGAATCTTTCAAAGTTTTTTGGATCTATAAAATCGCTGAAACTTCAAACCGGTACTCATTAGGGTGTGGATTAATTTGGACACATTAATTACATAAATAAAACATATCTACTACCCATGCCTGACTCACTTTCGTCTTCTTAACTTTCTTTCTTTCGATAAATGAATTATTCTTTGCCATAACCATTTTGATGCATTCGACACATTTCCAGATCTTAGAAGACCAGCAAATACAGTTTGAGCTGCTAAAATACCAAATCTAAAAACAACAGCAATTAATGCAGGAAATCTTAAGAATAAGACTATCGGTAGCACCAACCCTATGACAATACCACTATTCGCTTTGACAACTTCCCATACTTCACTCCATTCTCCTCTACTAGCGCATTGACCAGCATAAACCATTTCATCTTTAAGATCATCGATATAATCAGTAAAAGCTTCTTTTACTACATTAACATCTTCTGAAACATTTTTGAATACATCTTCTGCATGTTGAGCATATGCTCTTGGATCGTAATGACGATTCGAAGAATGTCTAGTGCCAAATGTATCATATTCTTTACGTTTAATTGGATCATTTAATAATTCATAAGCTTCAGCAATTTGTTGAAATTTTTCTTTACCACTTGGATTGACATCAGGATGATACAACTTAGCTTGTCTAAAATATGCTATTTTTATCTCTTTAGCAGTTGCATTTCTATCTATTTGAAGTAGCATATAAGGATCATTACCATTAAAACTACTGTAAAGTCTATTATTATTACTAGCACTCACAACTGCTAATTTTGATACCATTAAAGGGGAATTAATCAATAAATAACGTTGTAAACTTGTAGAGAAAGAACTTTCCCTTTTGCTGCAATCACGTAGCATTCGTGGTGCCAATATACCATTTCTACCAGGAATACTACTAAATATTGACCTGTAAAACATAACTTTACCACGCATCTTAGAAGACAAAATACTAAAATTGCATCCAGGTATTGCACCTAATATCTAGTGGAATGTGTTAATTTTTAAAAATAAACCATCTGCCAACTCTGAGAGCAGCTAGCGCGAGGGATTAACATTCCAGGACCAGTACCACTTAACCACAATAGAATAGATTAAAATAGATTAAAATGCTGAAATTTATTGCCTAATTACTTTATTTACTGCTCAATAGGAAGAAATAAACAGTTCTGATTACTAATACATAATAAGTAAATAAGTGAATAATAATATTAAACATAAATGCGAAGTTGAGACAATACTACCTCAAGAATATGCGCACAGTTATATTGCTCATGTTTACTCCATTCTTTTAAAGTGTTTCGACAGAACATTCGACGAGTGCCTTATACTCAGGAACTTGATCTTGTTGCACCGCGATCATGTGTCAGCATAAAGCATAAAAAGCAGGACACTTAGACATATTACATTAAATAAAAAGAATGCAGCAGCTGGCCATCCTCCTCCTCATTTTGACCACGTCCGTCAATTGTTTCAGACCTACCCGTACGACTTTAGTACGACCTCATACTTCATTGCGTATGTCTGAGTCCCAAGTGCTAGCTGCACAACCAACTATTGAAGAGTGGTTAGATGTGAGTGAGCCTGGATTAAAGAAAACTATTATGGGCATGTTTCGTGCATGCAAAGAAATTGCATACAAGATTCGTACTGCATCTTGTGATAAAATGGCATGCTTTAATGAATTTGGTGACGAACAATTAGCTATTGATATTTTAGCAAATAATGTTATATTCCAAAACCTAAAAAATTCAGGATCTGTTGCCACAGCATCATCTGAAGAGACTCCTACCGAAGATCCTATGGGCGGAAAAGGATATTCAGTTGCATTTGATCCTTTAGATGGTTCATCAGTTATTGACACAAATTTTGCTGTTGGTACTATCTTTGGTATATGGCCAGGTGATAAATTAACTGGAATATCTGGTAGACAGCTAAAAGCATCTGGTATAGCTATTTATGGTCCTAGAACAACTATAACTCTCGCCATAGATAATATGCCATATGCTCATGAATTTTTATTAGTTGATGATTTTTCTGCTATGCATGGTCAATGGATTAAAACTAACGAATTTACTTCTATTGCTGAAGGTAAATTAATTGCTCCTGGTAACTTACGTGCAACTCAAGACAATCCAGGTTATGCAGAATTATTCAACTACTGGGTTACCAATCAATATCAATTAAGGTACACTGGTGGTATGGTCCCTGATGTTAATCAAATTATGGTCAAGGGAAAAGGTGTATTCGTCAATGTTGCATCAAAGAATACCAAGTCCAAGTTACGTGTATTATATGAAGTTGCTCCAATTGGTTACTTAATCGAAAAAGCTGGTGGTAAGACATCCGAAGGAACCAAGAGTGTCCTTGATATCCCTATTACTCAGACCGAGCAAGTATCTCAAGTTGCTTATGGATCAGCTAATGAAGTTAAGCGATTCGAGGATTTAGTCGGAAGAAAGTATATTTAATTACAGTCAAATCAACTAATTACACATAATTACAAATTTTTTTTAAAATTTTATTCGGACACTTCCGCTTGAATAATTCACTATCTTCTTAGGCTTTTCATAGTCCATCATTGTCAGCATTTTATTGTTCAAGTCAGCCGAGATACATCGTTCAAACACAATGCCTACACTTGGTTGTAGTAACAACAATTCTCTTAATTCTTTAAAATTCCATGAAAATAATACACAATCTTCTTCACAAGTAACGTCAGCCATCCCTTCATAGCTTTCACTTTCATCAACCATTTGTTTCACTTGGTTATCATCAATTTCTTCCTTTTTATTATTATTCGTGTCATTCGCAATGGCAGTTATTACCCCATTTGCACGTATCTCAACCTCTTGATCACCAGCTTCATCACCAAAAAATGAATACGTATGAGCATGCCATGCTTGGTACATTTCATTCATACGAACAGCACTATTCTTCTTCATTGTCTTATTTCTTGATTCTACATCATATTTATTTTCCCAGGTCAGATATGACATTGCACCGACAAATTGATTGCAGCCGATAGTTGGTAATTCTTCACCATCTCGTTTTACACTCAATCGACCAGATTTAACTAAGTGTAGTTGATGGTGGCGATTCCCATGAGTCACAACTTTTTCACCTTTCTTATATTCTTTTCGTTCTGCAAGTGACATTAAATGTAAAAAATCAACAGGTTTCATGCCTTTATTATTAAATATTAGGTCGTAAAGGGCTTTCTGTTCATCAGGTATGTTTTCTGCATCATTTGATTCTTTTAACAATAGTAAAATCATAAGACTATTAATGACTAAAAATAATGTATTCCAACGAATAGGAATCCATAATGGATTCTCGCGATAGTATTGAAATATTATTGATAGTGATATACCACCAGCTGCATACAAACGTAAACTCAAAAAATCATTTTCTAAATATGATAATGCTAGAAATGCAAAGGAACCATGACCACATAAGTCACTAACAGAGTATGGAAAATAAAAATGTCCGATACCGAAAGGTAAAGTGTAATTAAAAACACGACGCTTCACGATGAAACCTTTCAGTAAAATCGTTTTACGTCTTATTGTATTCCGCAGCTCATCAAATGTCTCATTGTTACTAAGGGTAGAGTGATTACGTCTTACCAAAGGAAGTTTAACTAACTTAGTGTTAAGTCTGTAGCTGTTACCATACCATTGGTATCGCTGCAATGGTGATAATGATCGTCGAAACATAATACTCTTGTATTTGTTACTAGATTTGCAACAGATGAAAGCAACAGTAGTTTTTATGGACAATTACCAATGCGATACATTAGATATTGTATCGCGCCTTCGTTCTTCTCCTGGATCTGTTAATTTTTTTCTTTGTTCCAATTTGTACCGGCCCACTAAGATCCTTTAAAAGATAAGAACAAATTTAGTAATTAATTAAGTAATACTATTCAGTATTCAGAATACTTATGGAAATTTCCTTAAAAACTACTTCTATTATTGAATACATAATAAGTTGCCGAAAATATCATTGATTCTATTAATACAATTATTGACAATCGACTGTAAAGAAGAATGAGCTGATACAATGTAGTAGATTATTTGCGTGGAAACTTTACTTAAGGAAATCGTCTTGTATTTCTAAGGGCCGGATTTTTCCAATGTGGTGACATGAGCACTTCAATACAAGTACACATTATATCGAACGATAATGGGGATGTTCTGTTTATTATTAATCGTAGCACTGTGTATTACAGTACAAAGTTTTAACTTCCGTGCATTTAATAGTAGAATGACTAAATTCTATGCGTCAACTGATGCAGATCCTAATTTTGAAGCACACTTGCCTGAATTATTGAAAAGGGGAACAGCTGCAGATCGTCCAGATGCTGACATTGCCGCACAGTTAAGAAAACGTTATAGATCGATATCATCAGTCAAGAAAGAAGCTGCAAAGGTATTAAGAGCATCAGGTTCCACCAAAAATATTGAATTAGCACAAGAACTAGAGGAAATTGCTGATGATTTGAATGATACACACGAGAAATTTGTAGCATTATCAGAATCATGGGATAGTTGGAACCGACCAGATCCAGATTTAGCTAGAAAATTGAGACAAGAAGCAGAAGCTCAGAAAAATAAAGACCCTAATTTTATTGCAAATTTGCCTAAAATGATCGCTAAAGGGTCAGCTGAACGCCCAAGTTCTGACTTACCATCTGAATTAAGATTGTTAAAATACAAACAAATGGCGTCTGTGAAGCGAATAGCATCACAGGAAATTAAGAAAATCAAAGGAGGTGACAAATTATCCCAAGAATTAGCTGAAATCGCCGATGAAATTGACGAATCACACAACAGATTCGAAGAAATGGCAAAGAGTATGACTGCTATGAAGAACGACTCAGACTTAAATGCAGAATACTAATACAATAGTAACTATATAACTGTTTTTATTTTAACTTGAATTCTTCATCAAATTTTTTTAATAATTCAAATACTTTTTTACTGAATGGTCCTTTGATACTACTTTGATTGATTGATTTATTCGTTAGTGAGAAGGTACTGAGTTCATATTCACCATCAGCTGTAATATCATTGATTACAGCCTCACCATCTGATACATGCTGGCCATTACTTGTTACAGTAATAGAACATTTGCATGTAAAGTCATATATATGCTTGCGTTTACTACGTAACACAGTGATTTCGGCATCGCCCGATAATTCTAATATCTCTTTGATAGTAATTGAGTATTCCGTATTTATTGGGTGATCGACTAATGAGAGCAGCAGCTCAGTAATTCTGTTTTTACTAAATGGTGTATGCATGGTTGATTCAAAAGTACCAGCAGTGTTCCATGCAGAACCTAAGTTATTTACTGGCAATGCTGGCGCAACTTCAATCTTCTTTGGTGCAATGTCACCTATTAATTCTTTGGTTTTTTCATCTAATTCATGATCAAAAAAGGTAGTTTTGCGTCCATCCGATTTTAATTTGTATCCCCTAATCTTCTCATTAGGATCATCGATTGGTATTACTTCTTTATCTTCTTTAACTTTGGGCGTAGTATTCAAAGTTGCAGCGGTGGAACTGCTAGAGTTTTTACTAGTACTAACACTACTACTAGAGGTAGTAGTAGTAGTAGTTGTTGTAGGGGAAGTAGTAGAAAATTTACTACATATATTCATTTGCTCAAGCATTTCTTTATTATCTGGCTCGATTTCTAAACCTTTGATTAAATACTCTCTAGCTTCATCATAATTTTTTAATGCTATACATGCAACTGCTATCCTATAATAGCCTTTGACATACGTAGAATCTAACGTTATCGCTGATTTCCCGTTACTAACAGCATCATTATATTTACCCATTGAATGATAACACATAGCCATATTGCCATGGATGATTCCACTCTCTTTGTTACTGGAATCTAACGTTGAAAGTATTTCTAATGCTTTTGAATAAAGAAATAATGCTTCATCAAACTTTTTGTATTTGATTGCATTTTTACTACGTTCTTTAATTTCTGATACCAATGAAGTCTTGCCATCCGCCGATTGAGGATTAGCAGACAGGATGTCATTGTGGTAGTTGCTAAAAGGTGAAGAATTATTCATAATAAATTCGAAAGAAAGAAAGAAATTATTGCTTTATCAAAAAGCTTCCAGAATAAACGCGATTCTAATGCGGAACCATAATTAACGATGTGATTATTTTACTGATACTGCTTACTCGTGATGACGATATTAACACTTGTAATATAAAGTTATCATTCATGACATACATGTATATTAATTCAACTGTTAATGTTTTCTGTAAACAACGCTTGCAAAAAATATCGACTCATAAAAAGAATATAAAGAAAGCAGCGATCAGTAATGTCAAACTAGTACATATAAACTATAATATAATACTTATTTATAGAGAAAAAAAAACCCTATCTGGTGGAAGTCAAAAAAACAGCGAGCAATCACTGGTGCATAAAAAAATCCTTACGTTTCCACAAATAAAACAATGATCGTTTATCGTGACTTAATCTCTGGCGACGAAGTCCTATCTGATGCATACAAGTTACTTCCTGTGGTTGATGCCGAGGGTAATGTTGTAGAAGGTTTAATGATGTGTGAGTCAAAGAATATTCAAAAAGGAGGTGATGATGTCGATGTTGGTTGTGGTAATGCATTTGGTTCTGGTGGCGATGAAGGTGGTGAGGGTGTTGATAATACAGTTCAAACTGTCAATAACGTTATTGATGGATTTCAATACACCGAAACACAAATAGGCACAGCAAATGATTTCAAAGCATGGATTAAGGAATATATGAATTTAGTTGTCACAAAACTACGTGAAGCCGGTAAACCAAAGGAAGAGATCCAAGCATTTAAAGCATCAGCACCTAATGTTGCAAAATTCTTTTTATCAAAGTTTTCAGATGTACAATTTTACTTAGGTCCATCATTTGATTCTCAAACAATGGTATTTTCCATTTACGAGGATGGTGCATTAACCCCAAACTTCTACTTCATCATGGGAGGTTTAATCGCTGAAAAGTTCTAAATAAGATTATACATGATATATTTATAAATAATAACATTTTGGATACATCTATTCTTTTTTACCTTCATAGCCCTGTCATGTCGTACCCCAAGAAAGTACAATGAGTCCATCGAAAATGCTCAAAAATATATGGAAACTCATCAGTAGTTGGATCCAGCAAATCATACAATTCCTCATTTGTATACACAACATTATTTGAATCAAAAATATTTTTAAATGGTGTGTGATCATAGGAGTAATGACCCGCGCAAGACTGACTTGAGTCAGGCCATTCCTCATCAAAATCTATTAATCCATTTTTGTAATTCAATCTACTCAAATGCCATAATCGCTCTAATGTCGGATGTAATATCCAAAATGTTATATCATTAGTCGACGTAGCCTGGAACATATCACCCATGTAACCCGGATTACACAACACGTTGAATATTTGATTGTACATTTCTTGGGTTTCACTCAACGTGTATCCCGGTAGTTGATCGTAGGCTTGGCGGGATGTTTTATTCTGCCAATTATCTATAACAGTTCCATTTTTATCAAAAAATATTAATGATTTAATGATTCCAGTTTGTGTTAGGATATGTGGGATCGTGTAATTTGATGGATTGACACACGTGCATTGACAATCAAAAGTATCAGTATCTGCACTGCACTTTTCTGGACAAACTAGATAACCATATCGCCATAGTAACTTGGAATAAGCTTCAGTGCCATGTGCAAACTCATATGCGCCTTCGATACCATCGTCAGACATGTTAGCTGGTGTAGAAATATTGTAATAAGGATTCCACGAACCACCTATTAGTTCATGGATATGACCATGTGCAGCTGAATTCAATTTTATTGCAAGATTTTTCCAATCCTAGAAATAAATAAGTGAGTATGGAAAGGAAGACAAGTAGGTGCATGACCATACCTTCATTATTAACGAGTTGTAATACTCGCTGCATCCCGACGGCTTCAAATTATTTTCCCAATTATAAATATTATTTGATCTCGTTAAATAGGGTGTGGGATCGGCGTTCCAAGGTGATCGCAAGAGCCCGTAACTATTAACTAATAATGAAAATTTTGAAGCATCTTCCATAACAGGAACATAAGCAAATCTTCCTTCGCTTGGGGTATGATAGTCATTACTGCACACTGAATCCCCAAACCAATCGCTGCTAAAAACACCCGAATATCTAAATGTTTCAGGGGTGTATAAGGTCGATTCTAACGTGAAATCCCAGTAAGGTAATGATATGCTGGGATTAATAGACTGTAACGACTGCTCAAATACCAATGAAAATGTTATATGTGAAGTGACAAAGCCGGGACCTTGATGCCAGTGGTCACACGTTATATTCCCGCCGTAATACAAATGTATGCGATTGAAATAGTCTCTTGAGCGATATCTATCACCATATATTTTCTTTCCTACTGATGTAGGAACTCTTTGCATAATTGATACCGCATTAAAAAATGCCAATCGATCTTGATCAATCAACGACCTTATTTCTCGGCGAACGTATTTTATCATAACATTAATCTCAGCTGTAGTCTGCACTTCATTGGTTGTACTATCGATCATGTATACTTTGACAGCACTATACTCACCAGTTGGAGATAGGAAAAGCATAGTTATATTACTACCATCTTCTTGATGCCAATCATTAACATACCAAGAGTAGTAATATCCGTCAATCGCATTAGTAACACACAGTGTTGTTTTACGATATGGTTCTACTATATATTCCCAAGGATAATCGCCTTGTAATGGCTTATCTTTTGTATATTCATTATAAATAGATATATCTAAAGTTTCTTTGGCTCGATTATAATCTATCGAAGAGTATGACGACGAAGAAGTAGCATCATACGAATGAGTTACAGTTGATGAACCAGGAAATAAATCAGCTAAATATCCCTGAAATAGATTTGTAAGATGTGATTAGTATATCCTTAAAATAATTGATGTAATGAGATGATGATATGTTTGACACATCAACCGTTATTGAATGTGTATATGCGTTAAGGGAATGAAAAGTGAGTTAATAAAAGAGTATTACCAGTATATAGCAGACTAATCCCGTAAAGAAGATATAGCCATAAAGTTGCCGCTCCTTGACTATCATTGTATCAAATATAGTTAATTCTCTTTAAACCAATCTTTAGTTCAAATCAACAGTACAAATCGGCATGAATAGCATTAAATTATGGTAAGGAATGATAAATCCGACTTATGTTCTGATTTTCCTATGAGAAGCCGGTACTTTATACCGTTCCGTCACTCCGTGATACAGTTTATGTCAATACTTCAAACAATTACGCAAAGTACTGCAACACTGAACGCACGGTTTAAATTGATCAGTTTAAATATTAATAATCACTAAAAGTCATGAAATTTCCTTGGAACCGGTCAGTCAATATTAAATATTCTGCAATTTCAGATTATATGAAGTAATTTATTGAAGCTGCTATTACAGAGACAGCAAAGAACAATGATTAATAGGTTGCCATCGCACTACCATTACTATTCTACTTCGATTAGGGTTCAAAAAAGCTGGTCCTCTTTCGTTATTTGACCCAAAGTTCAGTTATAGAATTTTCAGGAAAAATGGCGGAAATAACGGTGAACCCACCTGATTCCTTGGTCAAGTTCGAGGCTCCATTGTACTTGGATAGAGAGCGCAAAACTTCTACCACTGCTACAGCAGCTAAAACTGGTGGTACTGAAAGCGCAGGAGCAAAATTAGATGAAATGGTAAATGCTATGCTACCACCAAGAGAATGGATGGAAGATTCTGGTGTATGGGTTCAATATGTATCTAAAGAACCAGCATCGCGTCTTGATGTTATATCGCTTCAAGAACAATTAGATAAAAGATTAAATGAAAGAAAAGCTAGAGAAAGTGGTATATGCCCAGTTCGTGAGGAATTATATAAACAATGTTTTGATGAATTAATAAGACATGTGACTCTCGATGGACCTGAAAGAGGACTATTACTTATGAGAGTAAAAGATGAAATGAGAATGACAGTTGATGCATATAAAACATTATTTGATTCTAGTGTATCTTTTGGAATCAAAAAACAATTAAAAGCTGAACAAGGTTTACCTACATTAGAAAAAGAAGTATCCGATTTGGACGAAGAATGCTCTGCTTTAGAATTAGAATTAAATAATTTGAAAAGTAAACTAGAAATTATAGAAAAACGTGAAACTGAAAGAAAAGCATCTGATGATAAAAGAAGGAAAGAAGAATTAGATTTCCTTAAATATCAAGGACAACATCTCGATTCATTTTTGAAGCAAATGAATACAGCAAAATAAAATGATGTATAAATATTATCTCTCTGTAATTACTCAATATAAAAAATTCAAAGGCATACGAATAAAAACGCACAGATCTATATACCCTACTTATACGGCAGTCCATCCACCATCCATTTGCCAAGCTACACCTCGAACTTCTGATGAATTTGGAGAACATAAAAATGTTGCTAATGAACCTAATTGCTCTGGAGTTACAAATTCACCTGATGGTTGTTTTTCTGATAGTAATTGTCTTTTACTTTCTTCTGCTGTTATATTTAACTGTTTGGCTTTATCATCAATCTGTTTTTGCACTAATGGAGTTAGCACAAATCCTGGACAGATTGCATTACAAGTAACTCCAGTTTTTGCATATTCTAATGCTGTTACCTTAGTTAAACCAACAACTCCGTGCTTTGCTGCAACATATGCACTCTTATTGGTACTAGCTACAAGTCCGTGTACCGAAGCAATATTAATAATTCTACCCCAGTTAGTCTTTTTCATGTATGGTAATGCTAATCTTGTAGTATGGAATACAGCATTTAAATTGATATCAATAATAGCATTCCACTTCTCAACAGGAAATGATTCTACTGGAGCAACATGCTGAATTCCAGCATTATTTACTAAAATATTAACATTACTATATTTAGACATCATCTTTTCAATTTCTGTTACGGTCAGTTAGTATATAAGGAATTCATTTCATTATAATAAAAAAGTATATAGTTAAAAATACCATTGACTTTTCTTAAATCAGCCGCATCATAATGCACTTTCACCTTATATTGATCACTCAATGATTTACATAAATTTGATATCTCTTTTTCATCGCCTATATAATATAGTATGTATGAGTGAGTACAGAAATGTAGAGTGTAGAGAGAGTGATTAAATAAATTTACCAAATCCATTCAAAATAATGTTAGATCCAGCCTCTGCCAATGCTTTAGCAACACCTAGACCAATACCGCTAGTTGAGCCAGTAACCAATGCAATTTTATTGCTTAACATTTTATTAGTTATTGATGTATGCAAATCTTCAACTTATCCGATGGTAAAAAATGAGAATGCGGCCCTTATTGACTTGTTACCAAAGAGGAAGTTCTGGATAAAGGTACCAAGTTATCGAATTCAGAAACCTCTGCAATAGTCGAGACTATAAATTCAAGAACTATCCTCATTAGAAATTGACAATCCACACCCCAAATGTAATCCCTAAAAAGTCAGGCTCGCATTTTGCACGAAATAAAAACGGAATGAAGGTATGAAGGGAACCGGTTCAAGCAACAAACCACAAAGTCGTCATGGGAATATTCGCATTCCTGAATATGACCATCCAGTCGAGTCACTAGGAATCGCAACGTTAGCTGACCGTCTAGAGGCTAATGTGGAATTAAATTGGCAAACACGACCTAATTCTAAAGAACTTGAGAAGGAAGAAAATGTAAAGGAACTAGAGGCACAGACAGTATTTCCTCCCGAACCGTGGAATATGGATACATTTAGGTTTAAGAAATTACAAAAAGTTATTCAACATAGCAATATAAGAAGAAATATTGAGAACCCGATATCACATTTAAAGAATCGTAGCGCGGTTAGAATGTATAATCTGGAGAAAGAAATGTTGAATCAGCAACGTTTCTATCTACAAAAAAGGTTAAAGTTTATGGCAATATCTGATGCTAACAGATATGCTGTAATGGGTGATGAATTATTATTACGTCAAGAATTAATATTAGGTCATCCTGTTGATAGAAGAGATAGTTTTAATGGCAGAGCAGTTATTCATGAAGCAGCCAGTTCTGGTCATAGTCATTTAATTCACACTATATGCCATACTTTTAAGGCTAAAGTAAATCTTCCTACTATGCTTGGAGCAACAACTGCATTGCATTTAGCTACAGCTGGCTCTTACCGACAATTAGCATCATTATTATTATCATACGGGGCTGATATTAATGCACGAGATAGATATGGAAATACACCACTACACTGTTGTAGTAAAATTAATCTAGTCAAATTATTTTTAAAAATTGATACCATAGATCCTAGTATTCGGAATAATGAAAAATTGTTAGCATCTGAATACTACGCAAAAAATACACCAATCGACGAGCAAGACCCGGCATTAGAATTACTACTTGCGAAAGCAGAAAATGCCCAACTTATTAAAAATCAAAGAATGAAAGATGAAATGGATAATGCAAGGAAAACGGAAGGCGTCATGAAATTAAATAATATAATCAGTTTAGACAGTACTTTATTGACCACCCAAAGTGATAGACAAAAGAAAGCAGCCGCAGCTGGATTGGATAGAGGCCCAAGTGTCACTAGACGTAGGTTTGATGATGAATATTATGGTGAAGAAGAAGTTGATAATCGTCATTCGAAGAGAGAAAGAAGAAAAAAAGATTTAGATGCTAGGGAACAGAGGAAAAAAGAAAAAGAAGCAGAAAGGGAAGGGGCTTCGGGGGCGAAGAAGAAAAATTTGTATGCTAAATGGAACAAACCACAAAAGTATAAGCTCACAGCTGACTGATTACTTATTGGCGACAATATCATGAAGCACTTCAATATACAACCTATGGATCTGTGGTAGTTTTGCCACTTTATCTAATGATTTAGCAATAATGTTCAGTACCCACGACCTCGCCGTCTCTGCATACTTTGCTTTACATATATTTAGAATGTTTTTGGCTCCAACTTTGAACAACATCCCAACTGTATCAAGGCGTAGTAATGACACATCAGACAATATTTTTATGTTGAAAGTCAAGTTTAAGATTGCTTTATTAACGCCTTCTAGGATGAATAGTAGATATACTATCTTCCCTTTGGATTCGTCATCTGCGCTTAAACCGTCACGATTTGTTATTTCAAGTTCGAGTAGAGTATATATAACTTCAATTATACGTTCATAAGCAGCCGATCCATCTACAGGCAGTAATATTTTTTGAACTAATCTGTCACATAAATGACTTTGAAATTGTATTAATTCTACTCGCTTTTTATCATCAGCCTTACTATTTCCAATTAGTAACAACTCATGTTTCAACTTCATTAAATAATTATTCGAAGATTCACTGCAAATTGTTATATCAAATAAAATCTCTGCGGAATAAATAGGCAATGAATATTTACTTTCGTCGCCACTATCGCTTTGATCATCACTATTTGATATGATATTTTGCTTAAATTGTTGAATTATTTCAGCATACCTACTTCCATCTGATTGTAATGGTGTCTTGTTAATTATGCTATTATTAGAATTGCTGGAGTTACCATTAGCACGCTTCTTAATCACACTAGCAGCCAGTGATATCGATAATAAAAACTTTTGGTGGTTTGACAGTTGCTTTACAATGGACATATTTCAAAATATATAATTGGCACTTTTTTAAATTGATTATTATTGAATATATTCTGATCACAAATTAATGTTAGGAAGAAGTAAACACTGGACGTCACACAAATATTGAACTATTTTATTGCTGTATGTGGTGCGGTGCTAATTGAATAGATTTTTTCTTTCTGAATTCAATACAGTATTAAAGAATTTTGGTTCCTTTTTGGCCTTTACACCAGGCACCGCACTGTGAGGATATAAAGTAGTAGAAAGACGCTGATTTAATTGCGCAACATCGAACGCTACCGTAGGCACTTGGAGACTATCCATCCATCGGTTTTTATTAATCTTAAGAGTGAAACTAAACATTGAACCCTAGGTCGAAATCCCTAAAATCAAGATTGAATTCCAATAATATAATATTCCAATAATATAGATAAAGATCGGACAGTTCACACTTTGTTGTCTCAAAGTTATCGCCTTTAGATTTTATAGCGGTTAATTCATAAAATGATGTATTCTAATCTAGAGACAGATAAGCGTGATGGAGCACGAGATGGTCTTGTGACAGTACAAGCCACACCTGCTGGAACAGTAGCTGCTAATCCACAAGGTGGAGGTTATTACAACGCACAAGGTAAGACATTTTTATAAATTATGTCATTAATTTATATTTATCTTTGTTTATTAGGTGTCTATGTTCAATATAATCAACCAGTAGCAACATCTCCGGCAGCATATTCACAACAGCCTCAAGCTGTGGGATATTCAGCACAACCATATGGAGGTCAACCATATGGCGTTCAAGGCCAAGCATATGGTGTTCAAGGTCAAGCATTGCAAGGACCACCACAAGGACATTGGAAAGATGGCATATGCGATTGTTGTTCGAATTTGTATCCATCTTGTTGGTGTGCTACTTGTTGCATGCATGGCGCATGGATAACTGCTCAAATGGCACAAAAAACTAATTATGCCAGTTTTAGAACTATCTTAGCTGTATATTGGGTAATTGCAATCATTTGTTGGGGTGTTGGAATAATTGTTGGAAATACTGGATGGTTTGTCTTACCTGCAGTATTTATATGGGTTTTGTCCTGGTTCTTACGTGTTCATGTTGCTAGATACTATAATATTACTCAAAATGGTTCATTCGTTGAATGTTGCACCGCTTTTTGGTGCTGCACATGCAGTCTTGCACAAATGGCTAGACATATGTATGGTTACAGGAAAGTATTTGAAGGAGACTCCGATCCAGATATGCCAGATTACTACACAACACCTGGGGTCAACATTCAAAGAGTTTAATTCATTGTATAAGTATACTTTAATCATAATATATATATAAATATTCTTCTTTCCAATTTAAAGTTTGTGCATTGAATCAGGGCCTCTTCACTCAGAATTTTTTCGCTTGTTCAAAAATTCGGTAAGAAATAATACCTACGCAGTGAAAGGTGGATCCTTGCAATGGGACATGAGTGACACGTCCTTACTATCAAAGATAGCCTCATTGTGGCCTTCTTACTTTCTAAATGATCATTTTTCAAGTGAAAACAGTAAAGTAGCAGCTATTTATGCATTTAATACATTTTTTGAGTCAACTGGACGTGAGATACTTCAGCGCGGATATGACCACTCTTTGAGCAACAATAAGAGTAGGTCAATATATTTTAGTGTGAAGAAATTATGTGCTATAGTGCCATTTACTGATTTTCTTGAGTTATTAAAGAATAAACCAATTGAAGTTATTGGATGCGTGGGTATCGCTATTAGTTTGGTTATTCGCAGTAAATTGACACCAGACTCGGATACTACTAACATAATAATTGCTTATAATCCTAGATTTGTGCAATTTACCACTAATACATTATATAGTGAATTAAAGTCATCAATTGTAGGCCAGTTAGTGTCAATACGCGGTTATGCAATTAAGGTATCGCCATGTAAACCATTGATAGAAGGTTCAACATTTAAATGTGCGAAATGTAAAAACGACACATTTGTACCATTTGAAGATGGTATATATAACCCACCATTGATGTGTAATGCAGAAGTAAGTAGAAATAATAAATGTAAAAATAAAGTATTAGAAATAGTCCGATCTAGTGCTTTTGCTAGTGATTACCAGCGATTGAAATTGCAAGAAGAAGAGTTATTAACGGAGGAAGAAACTGCAAGATTGCCCAGAACATTTGACGTTGAACTACGCGGTGACTTAATCAATAAATGCATCCCCGGTGATATTGTAAATATTATAGGCATAGTCAGTACTATGTCCGTAGAGTCAAAATCCAGCTACAATAAGGATAGTGGCATCCACCAGCTGTATATTCTAGCAAATTCTGTTACGCGAGTCTCGAAAGCGTCGAAATTATCTAGTACTGCAGACGATGTGGAGAGCATTTACTCCAGCGATAAACGTGAAAATAATGATAAAATCAACTATTCTGAGGGTCAGTTGCAATGGATACGCAGCATTGCATCGGCGAATAGCTGCTTTGGCTTACTAATCGCATCCCTTTGCCCCACCATATTTGGCCATGAGCTAGTCAAAGCAGGAATCGTTTTAGCATTATTTGGTGGTACTAATAGTTCTGATGCGTCTAATAATAAAGATACATCATTCAAAATACGGAGTGATATCCACGTATTGATAGTTGGCGATCCAGGCTTAGGTAAGAGCCAGATGTTGCGAGCAGCGGCAAACATAGCTCCCAGAGCTGTATTTGTATGTGGTAACACTGCTACCGCTGTAGGTTTAACAGTATCAATCGTCAAAGAAAAAGGTAAGCATGGTGACATGGCAATTGAAGCCGGCGCATTGGTACTAGCAGATAAAGGCATCTGTTGTATCGACGAGTTAGATAAAATGCAATGCGACCCGCATGCACTACTAGAAGCGATGGAACAACAAGCTGTTCATATTGCTAAAAGTGGTATGGTAACATCACTACGCAGTAGAACTACAGTACTAGCCGCTGCCAATCCTTCCGATGGTCATTATAATCGTAGAAAAACAGTGTGTGAAAATTTAAAAATGGCGGCAGCATTGTTATCGCGGTTTGACTTAGTCTTCATATTACTTGACCGCCCAGATGCGAATCACGATCGTCTCATCAGTGAGCATATAATGCGCACTCACTCACTTGCAAACTCAAATACCGATGATAATACGAATAAAAATCCCACTAGTTTAAGTAGTATATTCGCAGCTAAAGGTACCATTACTTGCGATAGCTCTGACGGGAATATTCAATCGCTGTCTCAACGACTGCGCAAAGAAGCTGGAATGTATGCCAATCATACTTTAAGTAACGAAATCTTTCGCTCTTACATTGAATATGCGAAAACATTTTGTTTCCCCAAATTAACCAAAGCAGCAGCAAAAGTATTACAGAAATTGTACCTTACTATGCGAGCCCAATCAAGTCTTGGTAACTCAATCCCTGTTACGACACGTAATTTAGAATCATTAATCCGGTTGGCACAGGCTCGTGCTAGGTTAGAACTTAGGGAAGAAGTTACTGTAAACGATGCAAATGACGTAGTTCAACTACTTCAAGAGTCGCTGCTTGATGCTTTTACTACGGAGACCGGTGAAATGGAATTTAGTAGTAGAAAGGGAGGAATATCAACCGCAAAATCCATCAAATCATTGATCAAGTTAATGACTCGCGAAGCAGCTATTAAGGGATCAAATATATTTTCCAAGTATGAAATAAGCGAGTATGTGAGCAAGTTGAAGTTGGATAAAGACGTTGATACGTTGATTGAGTCAATGAGAACCGAATGCTATTTGCTGTTGAAAGGACCCAAATTATATGGATTAAATACTGTCTAATATGTATACAAATATATAAATCTATTCACTCAAATGCAACATCGCCAGTCTCTCTGGCCGCTCTCTGGCGCCCAAGTCCACCTTCAACTCGTAAACCTTCACACCAGCCAAGATATATTTTCTCTCGAAGTGTGTCAAGTATTTATTGACGCCATCCATTGCGGGTTGGTACTCACTAACATCATTGATATTTGCCGTAACATTTGGGAATGCTTTTGCATTTACGATAGCTTTCAAAGCGGAGAGCATTTCCCGGCAATAGATGTCCCAATTACTCCGTACTACAAGTGTACCACCGAGTGCTATTATAAATGGAAATGATGGATGGCAATGCCATCGTCTACCTAAATGTTTAGATTTTGGATATGGATTAGGATATAGCAAATAATGGGAATGAATAATCCAGTCCGATTGACTCGCTAATAGCCAAAAATCAGACAATTCTGCTCGAACAAATAAAACATTTTGCTGATCATCAACCTTCTGCGATACTTGACTATTGTTATCTATCGCACTATCACCCTCATCATCGTTGTCATTGTCTTCTTCAATTGCATTTCGATATAAACGATTATGAGATAGCCTATGGAATGATCTATCTATACCTATTACCGGAATATTGGGAAATTTAGCTGCAAGTGAAATAGTTGACAAGCCTTTACCACAACCAGAATCTAATATCACTATTTTATTTCGACTATTTCCGTAAAATTTATTAATAAATATATCAGCCTCCTTAAATGCATTTGCAGTGTGTGGAGCAATACTATTGTGCATAATATACTTCGCAAGATGGGTGCAATGTTTTAATGTAGTCTCTGCGACTTTCTCATGCTCTTCATTTACAGCAATATTATAAATACTAGCATCACCAACTACACACATCCCTCTTCTGGTAATAAACCTATTAAATCGAAGAATTCGTCCACGGATCATTGGAACAGTGAACACACTTTGCATAGAAATTGAAATATATAAAAGATAGCAGAGAAACGCTAACGTTAACATGCTATATATTCATTGTTGTGCACTTTTCTTTACTACACACGTTTTTTTACACCTTTCTCTCCAAGAAATGCTTCGTTGACACCGACTTGGTTCAATAATTGAGGTTGGTTTAACCAAGAAAGTGAAGGAAAGTTGAACTTTCAGTTGAAATTATCAGTGAAATACGTAGGACCGGGATGTGGAAATGTAGCATTGAAAGTACATGTAATTTAGACTCCTTCATCTTATATACAATTTAAAAACTACATGCAAGTAACACGAGACCTTTATTTCACCTGCTGGATTTGTCCAATATGTGAATAATTTCGAAATCCTGCTGCTATACACCTGGTAGTTATCAGTGTCATATTTGCGATCCGAAGAAGCTCTAAAAAAAGAGAAAATTTCTGCTTTATACAGTATATAGCTTGAATTCTTGAACTATGTCGACAGGCTTGCCCGCACATATGATATCGTTGTCCAAATTTTTACCGAACCCTTTAAATGAGCAAATTCCAAGCTGATTTTTGTTCATACGATAAATAATGAAGACGCCATGAAACGGCACGACTTCCTCTTTGAGTATTGGGATATGCAAAACTTGCGTTGAATCGGGCAAGTCTACATGCTCGTACAATGTAGACCAGTTCGTTATCAGCACATTTTTAGCCCAATATTTCCTACAAAATCCAGGTAATATTCTTCCATTTCCCGTAACTGGACGCGTAAAATTCCGATTTACAGACAAACGAATCAATTCTGGTTTAAGTAGGTCTTCAAGATGATATGCTTTGACTCCCTCGTAGTTTCCCACATGGACATCGGTTAAACCATCGAAACGATTACGAAAATTTATTGCCATCAATCCCACGTCACACTTCGATGCACTATACAAGCACGATGACAGTATATCGTTAGTCGATATAAAGTCAACACTATCATTTTCATCTTGAGCAGATTTTTTGCTATTAAAATCATTTTTCATTGAATTGATGTAATTATTGTCCACTATACGATGTCGGATAACATTCTTCTTACTGCCGCAGAGCATCCCACCAATTAGGTTAAACAATGTTCCAAACGACTTGAAATACGCCAACTCGTCCTTTCCATGTATCTCAGTTAATTTAGCGTGTATTTCGAACTCTCTGTTGATCTTTAATGACTTTATTTCAGCATTAATATCAAGCATACCATAGAGTTTGTAAAACACATGACCGTCTCCAATAACATGATTCAGCGAAACCAGTAAAACATATTTTTTACCTTGTTGAATATGGATTATAGTAACTTTAAATATTGGCTCATCTTTTCCCACACAATTTATTGCTGATTTGATACCAAATTTTGACAACCAAGTAATACTATCAAAAGAAATTTGATCTTTATCTATATCATTTTCATTAATAATAGAGAATAGTGATGCAATATCAATATTATCTTTTAAATGATTGTACTTGAGAACCACTTTCCCTTTATATTTAATAAATCTACCCAATAACCATGGATTCATTTTGACGATAGCTAATATACGTGATTGAAGATAGTCAATAGGTGCAACTCCTTCAAAGAAGGTTCCAGTTGAAATTGGTTGCCCAATCATCATTCCTATATCTGTTTCCGCACCGAGCAAGGGAACTAATATTTCGTCTTCTGTCATTAAAGGTACATTTATTGTTCCTTCTGCCATTTTAGCGATTTCTTTAGGTACACGAAGAGTGTTACTTTTCAATATCAATACCCAACAAACCAATATAGCTTATTGAACTATTTCACTTTCTCTGAATGAAACTTTGGGCAACAGCAGCTATTTTCCCTCAAGATTCATGGAGACTGAAGATCCAGATCTGGAATAGCACCCAATGTCGGAACTTTCTATAAATTTCAAGATATCACAATTTAATTAATAGTTTTCATCCAGAAAGGTTTGATGATAGATACGCGTTTGTTAAGGGTATTAACTTATTTGCAGCTTAAGTATTTGTAAAATATTTATATTGTAAAAAAAATTAGTGTGCTAAAGTAGTATAATGTTAAAATAGCAAAAGATTAAGAAGGAATCTGTTATAGTCAAATTGTAATAGTTATCTATCTAATTAGGTTACAAGGGTTGGAACACAGGCCGCATTTCCAAAATTATTCCGGAGCGAAGTGACGGTATTACCCCTTTTGACTTTCAAAAAAATAGTTCATCTCGTCGATTTTTTCAGAAATTTCATATTGGCACTGAATTTCGATTTCATCGTTAAAGTTGTTATTTCTTTTTCTAATACATCACATTGGTGGCAGATTAAATTAATTCAATAAAAAAAAATTAAAATTATTCTTTTAATTACATGAAATAAGTAAAACAAATTTTTTCGGAAATTTCATATTGGCACTGAATTACGATTTCATCATTAAAGGTGTTATTTATTATTCTAATACATTATATTGGTGGCAGATTAAATAAATTCAAGCAAAAAAAATTAAAATTATTCTTTTAATTACATGAATTAAGTAAAATAAATTTTAAAATCCAAAATCCACTGCATTAAAATGGTTATAACATTTGAAATAATTATATTGCATTAATATCCAATGTGTATAGAAGATTATACATGCTAAAATGAATATTATAAGATTTTTATTACATTGAAATTGAATTATTATTACTATAGTTATTGCATTTTTAAAATTATTATTTTCATAAATTTTTAGAATTTGATATGAATTATCATTATAAAATATAAATGATATGCTTATTCTTGCAAT
>JACCDO011162415.1_pt1 | contig 24826 bp, 21 predicted proteins | sample 7446101 | NCBI WGS metagenome assembly JACCDO01 (sample SAMN15323440, study PRJNA562643) | freshwater metagenome | isolation source: river surface water | place: USA:Blue River Watershed | collected 2017-08-16 | reverse complement strand
CGGTAGGTACGTGTGGCGGCTGCATTGAAAACCGCTTGAAGGAAATAATCGTCGTTGGACACGGTGAGACTCCTGGTGCGTTTAAGGAGTCTCCAAGTATTCGCATATGACTTCAGATGGTCTGCGAGGCTATTTCAGATGGTTTTCAGATGGCCGTGGAGTGGTCGTTTTTAAACCTGTCGTCCGACATCAAACCAGCAACTGAAAACTTCCCCGCTTGGAAAGAGGCGGCGGACCAACATAGACGCCCAAAATCGCCCGCCAAACTTCTGGCCGGAACAACTGGCTTGGCGTGGCTGCAGTCGAGCCGGCGGCCACCATCAATCTCTTGGTGGGCACCGCAGGAACGCCAGTGCGATAAGCATCAACCAGCGCCTGAAAAAAGTCGATTTGTTTTTGCCCTGAAAGGGGAAGAGATGGCTTGCCCGGGATGTACAGCGTTGCGCTGTAGACATCCGTACGGACAAGGTCAATCACGGAGCCGCCTTGTGCAAGTTGCTTGCGCTGCTCAAAAGTCGAACCCAACTTAGCTACGTCAATGAGCGCCTCATCGCCGCCAGACGAAAGAATTTCGGCTACACAGACGATGACGTTTGAACCTAAACAAAGGGGATGATCGCGCCCACCGGAAAGAACGACTCCGACACCCTGATCTGCGCGGCTTCGCAAGATCACATCAAGGCGTTGCAGGCTTCCTGGGGTGCGAAGATCACGGGCCAAATAGCACGGAACCGGGACGCCTTGAAAATTGATAGCGCCAAGAAAGGTCAGCAGGTCATCGAGCTTGACCAACGAATTCGTGGCCATGTGAGCCGAGAGCCTTTTGACGACGATTTCGTCAAGCCAGTCCCGCCGAACGCTGAACTTCTCAACAGCCAGATACGGCAGTTCGACCTTACGCCCATCCTCCGGATGGTCATAAACCACAACACCTGGTTTCCCTGAAGCGCGAACACTGACCTCATGACTGGTGCCGTCCTCGTCAATAAGTAGGCTTTGGTAGCGCCCCTTGCGCTCGATGAACCCTACCTCTTGAAGCGCGACCGGATCCAGGTTGCGGGTCAGGAAATAGTTGCCAGGAACTTCCACGATGGTCTGGTCGTACAGCATCATCAGCGCCGGGAAATGTGCTTTTTCCTGTTCAGCGTCCATCGCGACCACCTGACGCAAGACTCCCCAGGAGCTGAGCAACGCGTACCCAAGATCCCGCTGAACGGGATCCCGATTGCTTCGCAAATTACACCTGTTTGGCTCGGAAAGAGTGATGTTCAGCGTCTTGGCCTTGCTATCGCCATGACGGGTGTAGCGCACAGCAATCACCACCCGTGCAAGACTGACTGCCTTCTTAAAGATGTGATCTTGGCCAAACATGGCTTGGGCCACAGCCTCGATGTCATCAGCCAGCGTTACCTTGAGGCCAGCCCTGTGCTTTGGGTTGTCAGGCCTGCAGTCGACTTCGACGACAGCGACTCGCTCAATATCGAACCCTGGAACCGTCGGAGTACTCAAACTCAATGAACTCAAAAAGCGTGAGAGGTCATATTGCTTGAGCGTCAACGGCCGATCAGAAAGATCCATCTTCAGGCCAACCTGGGCGAAAGCCGCAGCGACCCTTTGCCTTACCGCTGGACTGGCAGAGAAAATCTCCAGTACGCCTTCGTCGGGGACATAGAGTAGCGTCGCCTCATTCAGAGGGCGGTAGTAGCGCTCTTTCCTTGTGCCATCGGCTTCAAGAAATTCTGCGACGCTTGAAAGCGGCCCGCCGTGACGAACCAGAATCAGATGCTGGACCTGATCATTTCCATCTTGATCTTTACCAGTGGTCTCCAAGTGGGTTACTGAACACCGTCCATTGAGCTCCAGTGTCTTCTGAATTTCAGCCTCAAGCGCTTCACGCACCGTTTCGTCCCAAACGAAGCGCACCTCATCACGTGCGTCCAGCTCGAATGCCTCGTACATACGACCAAAATTTCGGTAGTGGTCAACATAGAACAGGCTTTCGGCTTCGTCGAACAACAGTTGATCGTTCTGATACAGCCACACGCTTCGACCCACTGCATCCAGCTGTCCATGAAATGCGGCGATCTTCTCGGTATCGAACAGACGTTCTGCTGCCCGGTTCAATGCTTCGGTGCCTCGACCATCGGCAAGAGTCAAAATGCGTTGGGCATGCCGATCCAATGGGACAGCAACATCACTCGCAAGTGAATTGGCGACTCGGAGCAGATGTTCCCTAAGTTCAAGAATGACCGCGTCGTCTCTCTGCGAAGGCCAGGCAGGCGTGAGAAAGATGGAAGCATGCGCCCCGTCCTCGACATCCCGGAAAAATGGCTCAAGCGCATCCAGCGGTGCGGTCTCCAGCAGTCGGTGCAGTGAAACACCGTTCTTGAAGCTTGTGGCTTTCACTGCCTGGCTTGTTTGTGTTTTTGTTTCGCCCATACGGCACTCCTAAATCTCGCGGCTGCTCAACTCATATTCCCTCCAGCCAGGCACATGGGCGCTGAGAAGCGCCTTGAACATTCGCCCGTGCCTGGCGAACCGCAGATGCAGCAGTTCGTGAACGATTACGTAGTCTTGAAAACGTTTGTCTCGATCGAGCAAATCCAAGGCTAAAGTCACTGTCCCAGAAGCAGTGCAAGAGCCCCACTTCCGGCGCATTTCCTGCACGCGCACAACGCGGGGATTGACCTTCAGCCTCACAGCCCACGCCATGGCGCGGCGCCGCAGATCCTGAGCGGGGTATGGCGACTTTTTCATTCAACGGATTCCGCAAGTAGCAGACGAACAACTAGATCCACAACCCGAGCACGTTCCTCGGGTGCGAGGGCAAGCAAGGGCTTGTACATGGAGGCTCGCAGTCGCCGTTGTTCATCAGCGTTGACTGCCGCGTTCGGGAATCGAGCGAGAAGCAGTTCCGCCTCTCTGGCCACGACTGCCGCGTCGATACCCGCAGCTTTAACGGACTCGTCCTCGCGCAGCACCCAGGAGACGGCAAAAGCACGCGCCGACAAACCACTGTCCTGGGCGGCTTTGATCGCCGCCTCCTTTTCGGCCGCGAGCGCTGCCAGCAGGTCCATGGCAGCAAGCCCTGTGGTTTTACGTTCTTCAAGATCCTTCAAGATGCGCTCGGCACGGTCCTTGAGGGGCTGAAGAACAGGAGCGGCGGCAGCGTCGTCGTCAATCTCCTTTTGAAGTCCACGGACAAGGTTGAAGACCTTACCTTCATCGCTGCCGTCTTGCGTCCGCAGCGACTTCAAGGTCGCCACATCGAAGGTGACGGACTTGGTCAGCCGACCCAGCCCTTGCTGCTCTGCACTTCCCTCGATGAGCCTCCGAGTTTTGTATGCCAGGTCAGCCGTGAATCCAACCTTCTCCGCATAGGCATTGCGAACTGCGGCGTAAAGCTGACTGAGTTGCTTGTATGTTGAGATGTGGTCTCGCAACTCGGCTGCCGGGGATAGGATCTCCCACAGCGCCTCAATTTCCTTGAAGTGTTCAAAGAAGGCCTTGCGTGCCACTGGCTCCAAAAATCGTCCAAATACGAGCTGTTCAAGTCGCTCATCTGGGGTGCCACCCGCCCCGGCTTGCAAGTAGTCCTGTTTGGCCTGATCAATGCGGTGCAGGAAATCCTGCAGCAGCACATCGAGGTCTTCGATGACGCCGCTGACATCGCTTGAATCAAACTGCAGCGCCTTCTTTAACTCGCGCAGCACGCCAACAAAGTCAACTACAAGACCCACACGTTTCTGAACACCGCTCGCGTCGACATAGGGTCGATTCACCCGTGCGATCGACTGCAGCAGCACGTGGTCGCGCATCGGTTTGTCCAAGTACAAGCAGTAAAGCGGTGGAGCGTCATACCCCGTCAATAACTTGTCGGTGACGATGAGAATTTTGGGGTTCTCTGTTGGCTTTTTGAACAGCAGGCGCACCTGCTCCTCGGCCTCCCCCGACAACTGATGTTCAGCCACCAGTGGACGATCGACTGCATCCAATGCGTTCTCGGTGTAGACGGGAACGGTCCACTCAGGCGGAAGCAACTTATCAAGCGCGCGTTTGTACTTTGCGCAGGCCTCACGGTTCACAGCTACGACAAAAGCCTTGTATCCAAGCGGTAGCACGTTTTCACGGAAGTGCTCGGCAATGAAGGCTGACACCTTCTCGATACGGTCGTCCGCGGTGAGAAACGTACGCAGACCTACGGCGCGATCAAGGACTTTGTTGAGTTCCTCGACGTCAGTCACGCCTTCAGACTCGGCGAGCGCAAAGAACTCCTTGTCCAGTCTTTCGGCCGGCACCGTCATCTCGCTCGGCGCCATCACGTGTTTGATCGGCAGCGTGGTCTCGTCAGCGATGCTTTCAGCAATCGAGTACTTGTCCAGGTACCCCAGATCGTCTTCTGCACCGAAGATCTTGAAGGTCCCTTCACCCTGTGACGTCCGCGCGATCGGGGTGCCAGTGAAGCCAATGATCGTGGCCTTTGGCACCGCAGCCATCAAGTACGTGCCGAGATCCTTGGCGACCGATCGGTGTGCCTCATCGATGAACACGTAGACGTTATCACGCTGGCAGCTGTCCTTTCGAATGGCCTCGAACTTGTGGATCATCGAAATGATGAGGCCGCGGAAGTCCGCATCCAGCAGAGACTGCAGCTTCGCCTTGTTACTAGCGCGCTCGACAGCGATATCTTGCTGCTGCATCTCTCCAAGCAGTCTCTCAACCCAACCCTTAAGCTGCCCCTCCAGCTCGGTGCGATCGACGACCAGGATCACGGTCGCGTTAGCGAACCGGGCCTTGTCTTCCAGGATTAGCCTGGCGGCGGTCAGCAATGTGAACGTCTTGCCTGATCCTTGGGTGTGCCAGACCAGGCCACGGGTCTTAGCGGGATCAGCGCAGCGGTTTAGGATGGCATCAATTGCGCGGCGCTGGTGCTGACGCAGCACCGACTTACGGGTCTCGCCGTCCTGAACGTAAAACAAGATCCAGTGGTGCAGCGTCCGCAAGAACTCGGTGGGCTCAAAGAACGCCTGAACTGCGAACCGATACGTCTCCTCGGGCGCCTGCTTCCAGCGGGCCATGTCGCGCCGATTCGCGTTCCATGTCACCCCATACCAGTAGTCCAACAGGTGGGTGACGTTGAATAGTTGGACGCTTGCCAGCAACTCCGGTGTCTCAAGCTCATACCGACGAAGCTGCTTGATGGCGCGCTCGATGGCGTCACCGTCCTTGGGGTTCTTGTGCTCGACGATTACGACCGGCAGGCCGTTGACGACATACATCACGTCGGCACGGTTACCTTTTCGTGCGGGTGGCTTGATCTTCCACTCCCACGTGACGTGGAAGGCGTTGTTGGCGACATACTCGAAGTCAATCAACGTCACTGCCTTGTGGCGCTGCTCAGCCTCGTCATACCACTGGCGCTCGCCTCGCAGCCAAGCCAGGAGTTCTCGGTTGCCATCGATAGTGGCCGGCAGCGCGTCCAGCGTTTCCACCACTGAGCGCACGGCATCAGCGGACATCCAGGTGTTGAACGCAGCGAGCTTCGCTTCGAGCACGTCGCGAAAAAAGGTTCCCGCCTCACCACCACGCTTGTTGCGTGCATCCTCCGGAGTGATTGGAGTCCAGCCGATCTCCTCCGCGTGCCGGACCATTGGGAACTGCACGGTGCCCGCTTCGCTGATCTTGAGCGTACTCATGCTGCAGCCCCCTCATACTGAGCCAAGGCTCCGGGCTGCGCCGACAGATCCAGATCGGTCACGGCGATTTCGCCGTTCACCAGCTGGTGCAACAAGGAGTTGAAAAGCTCTTCCAGAATTAATCGCTTTCGGCAATGCAGCGCGATTTTTCTGTCGATAGCTTCAAGCACAGCGACAATTTTTTCCTGCTCCTCCAGAGAGGGTAATGGCACAGGCCAAGGTGAAAGAAACTGTATGTTGATATTTTTTTGCGTCCCCTTCGGAGCCTCCCGATCCATCTTGGGCTGCTGAGTTTGCAGGTAGTAATTTAAAAACTTGTTATTTAGATCTGTCGAAGGTGAAATTGCAATAAGGCTGTCGGGGCATGCAGCATTGAATTCAAGGATTCCTGAATAGCCGATATTTGCCGCAATCGTGATGAGAATCGTACCGGCTTTGAACTCGCGGCTAATTGCAACACCGACTTCATTCAAAGTCTGCGAGTAGTTTTGGATGTACCCGGCAGACCGCACAACGTCGCCGGTTTGGATGAATGGTGTTTTGCCGCCATAAAACCTGGGCTCGTTCCGAGGTCGATGCATAAAGCGTCCACGCTCAAGAGTTGCAACTTCGCTCAGCGAATGAACGACCCACGTCTCTGGCAACAGCCCGATCTCAGTTTCCTTCCGAGGCTCGCCACGCAGCCCGCGCGTGAACAACTCGCGCATGGAGGCGCGTTTGAGTTCTCGTAGGTTGTCGATTAGTGCCGTCTGCTGCTGCAACGCTGACTCCGTCTTACGAAGGACACCGGCAATCGCCCTCTGCTCAGTTGTATTGAGCGGATAGGCCAGTTCCTTCTCCTTCAGGATGGTGAAATGCCGGTTGTAGCCGCGTGCAGGTAGGTCGATAGCACGGCAGGCGTAGAAGAAGAAAAGTGGATCAATGCCGTCCTTGGGTCGCAGCAGTTGCGTACCGTCTGCTCCACGGGCAAAAGGGCGATCCACGAATTTGAAAGTACGGGTGTGATCGCCAAAAACGATCAATGGGAGTGGTGAATCAATCACAGCACTCTCGTCATCAGTCCAGCCAGCAACCGGCTCCTGTCCCTGATCGATTACCTGAAAGCGACCGCTCGGCTTGTAGTCGCGCGCTTGGACCTTTGTTTTTCCCGCAGTCGGCACCGTAACCAGGCAATCTGCTACGGAAGCAACATCCCAGAGTCGGCTCATTGCTTGTCCTCCGTTTTCGCCAGCGGGCGAAGCAATCGCAGCAGATCGGCAGTAAGGGCCGTATCCTCCGCGCTGATTCCTTCAAGGACCCGAATCAGTTGCGGCACGGATCCCAATTCCTCGCCACCGTTTTGTCCCACCCACCTGCTCGGGCTCAGGTTGTAATCTGCCTCTTCGGCCTGCTCGCGCGTGATGACGGCGAGTTCGCCCTCGACTGGCTCCCCTTTGCCGTACATGGCAGCGAGGGGCCGCAGGTCCTCCTCGGGCAGGTAATTCTTGGGCCTGCCCTTACTGAAACGGCGGCTGGCGTTGAGTAGTACGATTTGGCCCTTTCGTGCTGCGGGCTTGCGCCTGCTCAGCACAACGATCACGCCCGCAGCCGTGGTGTTGTAGAAGAGGTTCTCGGGCAAAAGGATCACGCCGTCGATCAAGTCTTGGTCAACAAACCACTTGCGGATGTTGCGTTCCTTGTCCTCGTTCTTGGAGCCGGAGCCACGTGTTACCGCACCGGTGTCGAGCACGACTGCCGCGCGACCGTGGTCATCCAGGCAGGCCAGCGTGTGCTGCAACCACGCCCAATCCCCTTTGCCACTGGTGATACCGCCTGCCGTGCGGAAACGATCGAACGGATCGTTGGCAAACAGGTCGGCGGCGAATGGCTGGTTCCACATCGGGTTCGCCACCACGATGTCATGGCCGCGGATCTTGCCGTTGGCTTCGCGGAACTTGGGGTTGATCATCGTGTCGCCGCGGGCGAGCTCTACCTGCATGTCGTGGATGATCGCGTTCATCTGCGCCACCGCGTAGCTTTCGGCCTGCAGTTCTTGGCCTGATAGCTTGACAGGCACCCGGCTGGTGGGGTCCAGCTCGCGAGCCACGAGTTGGAGCTTGATCAGCAAGCCAGCTGAGCCGCACGCATAGTCATGGCAGGTTTCACCAGGCTTCGGGCGCAGGATGTGCGCCATCAAGAAGCCGACCTCGGTCGGGGTGAAAAACTCACCGGCGCTTTGGCCAGAACCTTCAGCAAACTTGCGCAGCAAGTATTCGTAGGCACGGCCGAGAAAGTCAGGCTGTACGTCTGCCAGACCCAGGCGGTACCGAGGGTCGGAGAAGGTCTCAACCACGCCGCGCAACTTGGCAGGGTTAATGTCGCGCTCGCCGTTGCGTTCGGCGGCGAAGTCCACAACATCGATCACGCCAGAGAGCGAGGGGTTCTGCTTGACCACCGCGCGAACTGCTTTGGTCAAGTGCTCACCGATGTCCCGGGGAGTGGTCGGACGTCCGCGGTCGTCTGACGGCCAATCGTAGGCGTCTCGTCCACTGATCACACCCCACCGCGCCTCGGGCGGCAGATAAAACCTCAGCAGTGAGTGATCCGACTCTGCAATCTCAAGGGCGGTGACACGATCACCATACTCTTCAGCCAGGCGGTCGATTTCATCGTCAAACACATCAGACAGCCGCTTTAGGAACAGCAGGGGTAGCAGATAGTCCTTGAACTTGGCCGCATCCTTCTCACCCCGAATGGAGCACGCCGCATCCCACAGCATTTGCTCCATGGGCTTGGTGGTGGGTGCAGCAACTGCTCCCCGACCGGTACGCCGACGGGTGACTTGGGCTGCCGCGTCAGAAGGCGGGACACTCTCCGCACCCTCCACCCCCGCCTCTCGCGCCAAGGTGGCGATTGCCTCCTGCGCAGCGCGCTGCGGCTTGTTTCCACCGCCCTCCCACCGGTTGACGGTAGCGAAGGAAACCCCTAGGCGCTCGGCAAGCTGATCCTGGGTAAGGTTGAGGGCCGCACGGATGGCGCGCAGGGTGGCAGGAATGGGGTTGTTTTCGGCGTTCATGTTGATATGATTGCTATGTTTGTTATGTTTGTCAACCCCCTGTGCTGAAAATTTGGCCCTTTCAGGGTAATCCAGGCCCCAGCCTAGCCGGCTGACCTGCCGGAGCGCCTCAGACCATTCACCAGCACCGCGGGACACCTATGGAGGGCTGGAGCATGGGAAATGGACGCTGGGATCAACCTGGAATGCCCCACAAGGGCTGGCGCTGCGTCGGGGTGCATGACCTCGGCGACGGCGTTGGCAGCGGGGAAGAGATCGACTACGCCGCCTGCGAGATGTGCGGCAACGAGCGAATTCGGTTCGTTCACGTCATGGAACACCCGGACTGCGACACCCAATGCGAGGTCGGGTGCATCTGCGCCGAAAAGCTGAGCGACGACTACGCTGGACCGAAGCGGCGTGAGTCCGCGATGAAAAACCGAGCTACGAGACGCGCACGGTGGTTGACCCGACAGTGGCGAGTTTCAGCAAAGGGCAACAGGTACCTCAACATCAAGGGCATCAACGTTGGCGTCCGTCGCACGGGGGCAAACCGGTGGGCTTATTGGATCGGCACGCGCCACAGCAAGAAGGTGTTCCCCACCATGGATGCCGCCAGGCTGGCTTTGTTTGACGACTACTGGATCTCAGAAGTGAGGCCCTGGTAGCGCAGCAAGGAAATGCTTGTGGCTGAGAAAGCGCCCGGGGTACGCCGGTATGAACCTTCATGCCAGCCCAATCTACACGCCCCACATCCAAGACCCCCCCCGCTAAGCCCCCGGCTGCCGTTGTGGGGGCGATTCTGGCTCTGGCCGTCATCCGCATGCGCGACCGCCAGGATGGACTTGATAACCTGACCGAACAGAGCGTTAGTACGGGGTGTCCTGACCACCAAGGAGAACCCCAGTGACTGAACCCGTCGTGGCCCGCGTGGCCGCCCTCAAAACCGCTAGTACCGCCGAGCTCAAGCAGATGTGGCGGGACCTCTTCCACCAGGACGCGCCCCCGTTCAACCGCCGCTTCCTTGAAACACGCCTGGCGTACCGCATCCAGGAATTGGCCTACGGAGGCCTGAAGCGCGAGACTGCAAAGCGCCTTGAACTGCTGGGCGAACAACTCGATGGCGGCAAGCAGGAGGTCCGGCGCCGTCGGCTGGACAACCGCCCCATCGCCGGGACACGGCTGATCCGTGAATGGCAAGGCACGCCTTGCGAGGTTGTGGTGGGCGTCAACTACTTCGACTACCAGGGCCGGCGGTACAAATCCCTGTCCAGCATCGCGCGCGCCATTACCGGCACCAACCGCAATGGGTGGGCCTTCTTTGGGCTGGGCTCGGCAAGGAGCAGCGCATGACGGCAGAACGTCGCCTGATCTGCGCCATCTACACGCGCAAGTCCACAGAAGAGGGGCTCGACCAGAACTTCAACTCGCTGGACGCGCAGCGGGATGCCTGTGAGAACTACATCGCTAGCCAAAAATCAGAGGGCTGGCTCATGGCGCGGGAGCGCTACGACGACGGGGGCTACTCCGGGGGCAACATGGAGCGCCCCGGCCTCAAAAAACTGCTGGAAGACGTCCGCAGCGGCATGGTCGACATCATCGTCGTCTACAAAATCGACCGGCTCTCGCGCTCACTTGCCGACTTTGCCAAGCTGGTCGAGATTTTTGATGAGCACAAGGTCACCTTCGTGTCGGTGACGCAAGCGTTCAACACAACCACCTCCATGGGCCGGCTGACATTGAACATCCTGCTGTCCTTTGCCCAGTTCGAACGAGAGTTGGCTGGCGAGCGAGTGCGCGACAAGATTGCAGCCTCACGCCAGCGCGGGATCTGGATGGGTGGAATGCCACCGCTGGGCTATGACGTTTCAGACCGCAAGCTAATTCCCAACCCGGAAGAGGCGAAGGTCGTGCGGGAGATGTTCACGCGATTCGCAGCGATGCCATCAATGGCCACCCTGGTGCGAGACCTGCGCGCCAGGGGCGTGACATCCAAGTCATGGACTACGGCCAAGGGGATCGAACGCAAAGGCCAGCTGATCACGAAGGGCTACGTCTACAAGGTCTTCAAGAACCCCGTCTACATAGGCATGGCCGCATACAAGGGGCAGCAGTACCCCGGAGAGCATCGCGGCATCATCGATCAAGAGGTCTGGGACACGGTGCAGGAACTGCTCAAAGCCGGCGACAAGCACGTCAAGGGCGGCACCGCCATACGTGAGACGAAGGCACCCTCGATGCTGCGTGGGCTGATCTTTTCTCCAGAAGGCCGAGCCTTTACGCCAGGCTGGACCAGCAAGGGGCCGAAGCAGTACCGCTACTACATCAACACCGACGCCATCAAGCTTGGCAAAGAGGCCTGCGAAGTCCGCCGCATGCCAGCCGGTGAGATTGAAGGCGTCGTTGTCGAGCAACTGCGCGGCGTATTGAGGGCGCCTGAAATCTTGGCGGAAGCGGTCAGAGAGGTCAACCTGGCAAGGCCAGACATCAGCGAAGCCGATGCTATCCAAACGCTGCAGTCGATTGACCAGGTCTGGGACCATTTGTTTGCAGCCGAGCAAGCCTGCATCGCCAAAGCCTTGATCGAACGGATCACCGTGCGCAAAGACGGTATCACCATCAAGTGGAAGACCAAAGGCATGACCAAACTGCTGTGCGACTCGGTCATGCTGCAAACCTACAAGGAAGCCGCATGACGCAAGCTGTACAAATGCCGGAAACCACTCATATTCCGATGTCGTTTCGGCCTCGGGGTGGCAAGACGGTGATCGTCTTACCTGACGGATCGCGCGGGGTGGCTCGCCGTGAGGCCACGATCGACAACACTTTGATCAAGGTGATCGCCCGGGGATTCCGATGGCAGCGGCTTCTTTACGAAGGGACGTACTCCACTATTGAAGACCTTGCAGCTGCGGAAAAGATCAACGCGTCTTATGTCAGCCGCATTCTGCGACTGGCTTATCTGTCGCCGAACGTGGTACAGGCGATCTTGGACGGGAAGCATCCAGCCCGACTGACCATGAAGGACCTGCTTGCACCATTTCCCTCAGACTGGGTCCTCCAAGAGAGGCTTTACCTGACGGACTGAAAAATGAACGATCACAGGGCCTGATCAGACGGGTGACCGCCCGTATCAACTTTGCTGTGGAGAGCTCTAGTGATCAAACGTCCACCGGTAGGTACCCAGACAGTTTGCTGCTAGCTCTGCCAGCGTTTCACCGCTAACACTCAGTTCGTGAGGGCCGTAAACCACATAGCCTTCGTATACACCGGTGCGGCGCCAGTTGGCAGTGCCAGCCTCAATATCGAGTACGTGATCAATCAGGACAATTTGGCGTCCGTAGCTGAATTCCTGCGCGGCCCGAGCGTCTACGACCAGCAGTCGCCTGTTGCGATACAGAATAGGCAGCTCCGCATCAGGTCGCTCCCCAACGGTATATCTGGCTTCGCTTGCGAGCGCTGTCTTCGCCGTAGAACGGGTCGGCTGTACACAGCCGCGCTACCCATGTACGAAGATCCGCTTCTGAAACGGGTAAGCCTGTGAGTTCAAACCAAAAAGTTCTGATGGCGACCAAGAAGTCTCTGCCGACGGTCAGCTCGAACGGCGCGATGCTCTCTACATCCTGAGAAGCATAGGAAGCTGGTACTGCGCAGATGAATCTGCGGCGGCCGCGCAGCCTAACCTCTAGGGTCCATGTGAGGGGCGTCTTCGAATTTTTGTGTAAACGGTTCGGACTGCAGCTGACGGAGACGCGATCTCCGAACTGAATGGTAAACCGCGTGAGCGCAGCCTTCCAATCGCGGATCGGCAGGGTGCATTTGCGGCTGATGTTGCGAAGGGCCAGGTAGAACAGCTTTGTCAGCGCCTCGTCACTGGGGTACGAGCCCCGGTTCTTGGTCAGCTTTCTCAGGCTCATGTTCACCGACTCGATGGCGTTGGTGGTGTAGGTGACCTTGCGGATCTCCGGCGGATAGTCAAAGAACGGCGTGAGCCGGCTCCAGCTCCTTCGTCAGGACTGTCCAATGGGCAGGTACTGCGAATCCCAGCGGTCTTCGAATTCGCCGAGCATCACTTCAGCCTCCTCGGCGGTGGCGGCCGTGTAGATGCGGCGCAGGTCGGCTGCCTCGTCTGGGCGGCGCTTCCATAAAACGTAGCTCAGGCTGTGGCGCACCATGTGCACGATGCACAACTGCACCACCGCTTTGGGGAAAACCGCCTCGATGGCCTCGGGGAAGCCCTTGAGTCCGTCAACGCAGGCGATGAAGATGTCCTGCACGCCTCGGTTGCGCAGCACCGTGACCACCTGCAGCCAGAACTTGGCACCCTCTGTCTGCGCCAGCCACAGGCCCAGCACCTCCTTCTCACCACTCATGTTGATCCCGATGGCCAGGTACACCGCCTTGACCCGCACCGCTGCCTCGCCCACCTTCGTTTGGATGCCGTCGAGGTAGACGATGGCAAGGAGGGTATCCAGCGGGCGGGCCTGCCAGGTTTGACCGCCTCGTCGACGGAACCCGTGACCGGTGAAATCAGACGGGGCGGACCTCCGTGCCGTACATCACCTGCGGGTGGTTTTGACTCTCACGCACCGTCATGCCACGGCGCACAGCGAGATGATCTTGTCATCAAAGCCGTTCCAGGGGGTCTGGCGCTTTGGGGATGAGCTGGGGCCCGAAGCTAACGTGGCGGTCACGAGGCACCAATATGGCCCGCTCACCGAAATTGCCCTTGAGGGTCTTGCTTTAGCCGTTGCGGGTGTTGACGCTGGCTACCGTTTCATGACGCTCGTGACCGAGGTGTTCGCTCAGCTCCGCTTCAAGTGCCTTCACCACCAGCAGCTTGGTCAGTTGCTTGAGCAGGCCTTCTCGCGGATCAGGTCTTCAGGCCTCTTGCAATTGGCCAGCAGGCTGACCAGCGATTCCTGGGGTACGCCGTGCATCTTGCTTGTCATTGTGTTGACGGACAAACAGGCTAGCGCCTCAGGTGGTTGGTTCGGTTACACCCACTTCTGCACACGACCACCACCGGTCTCGCGTCACGCTGTCGCGACCTTGCCAACCGTTCTTCCCAGAGCATTGCTGGGTCTGGTAAGTCCATGCCATACTTGAGAAACTTTTAGTTAAAAACGTTGCCTGCTGCATCACTGTAAAGGTATATGCAAATCATTAACGTCTCTAACGCTCCGGCGGAAAAATTCCAACAAGAGTTTGATGTCCAGGAGACACACAGCATCGAACGTTGGGATCGAAATAAACTGATTGTTCAGAGTGAGGGACGAGGTTGGTCAAATTTGTATGCGGCCGTTGCGACGGTCACTAGCTGGTCCGGGACCCTCAAACCAACTGGTCATTATTGCATCGGTTTCTGTTTGCGCGGGCCCGCACGATTGCGCGTAAGCGTGCATGCACATTCAACACCACTTGAGGCCACACTCTTACCCCGACAATTTTTGATAATACCGGCCAACGAGTCATCTCAGTGGGATAGGCGCGGTTCGTCAGAAATGCTAATGCTGTATTTGAAAAAAGAACTCGTCGAGGCGGTGAACAAAGATATTTTCGGAAGGCTACAGATGGATTTGGAAATCCGTCTGGGTGCCACAGATCCCTTGCTAGAGCAACTGGCTTGGGCGATTCTGGAGGCCTTGCAGCAGCCCACACTGTCGACCACCCCTGCCTTTGTAGATACGCTGGCCAGGACATTCGCCACACAGCTGCTTAAAGCTCACTCGATAAATACAACGCAAAATAGACCCGCTGCCGACTGTTATAACAGTTTTCGATCAAGCATGGCGCGTGTTCAGGATTTCATAGACCGTACTCTGGGGGAGGACCTGTCGCTAGAAATGATTGCCAGCCAGGCAAATATGAGTGTAAGCGGATTGAAGCGCTTGTTTCACAAGCATCACGCTTGCTCACCTTATCAGTATTTGCTCGAGTGCAGAATCTCGAAAGCTTCGCGTATTTTGACCGAGACAGAGCTACCTATTTCAGAAGTAGCCCTTGCAACGGGCTTTTCGAGTCAGAGTCACTTTGCAACAGCTTTTAAAAAGAAAGTGGGCCTTACACCAAAAGAGTACCGCCACACAACTGCCTCGGCTATCCATGACAACACAACGTTTAGCGTGCAGCCAACGCTTGCATAATCGTCACTCGATCTGATCCCGGTGGGGTGGCTGGGTTTCCAGCCATTAGAGGTGTGCGCGAGAGCCGTGCAACAGGTCCGATGGTCCTGATCATGCCAATATCCTTGTGCTCCCTATTTAGACTAAGCCCATGCTTGACGACCCACGGATCAGTCATCAGCTCTTGCACTGTGATCAAGCGTTGAATAACAGGATCGCAGGGGTGCAATTTTCTGACCCAAAAATCGAGTTCTTGATGGCTGAAAGTTTTAGCGAGCAAGTCTTGCAGATCCGCATCAGGAAGTGACCCTAACAGTGGCAACTCAAGCATCTGTTGCAGATGAAGAATGGATTCCTGATCTAGCTTGAAGAAAAACCATTGATCACGTGCTCGGTATAAACGATTAAATGCGTGCCGACCGAGGGTACTCTTCAATTCAGGTGGAGCGTGATTTGGTTCAGCGAGTTCAGCAAAACGTAGCGATTGAAACAGCGTCGCAGTGTACCCAAGAGCGCTATGGATCTGCTGGCCCTGACCCGTACGCGCGTGATGCAACAGTGCAAGCGATAGCCCAAACGCCGTGAGCACACCTGTGCCGTAGTCGTTTATTTCATAGGGCAACCGAGCAGCGTGATCCGGCCAGCCGAAATCCACTTGTGCGCCGACAGCAGCTTGCGCTTGCACTTCATAGCCACGACGGCTGCACCACGGACCGTCATAGCCAAAGGCACTGACCGAGGCGTAAATGATATCGGGTTTGATCTTCACGAGATTTTCATAACCCACACACAGCCGCTCAGCCACACCATGTCTGAAGTTCTGCAGGACGATGTCGGCGGATTTGACGAGCTGATAAAAAATCTCCATATCCGCTGCGTCACTAAAATCAAGCAAGATACTTCGTTTTCCGCGATTCACATCGTAATGCGACATGATCGGCAGATGCGGACTGTTAATTTTTATAACATCAGCCCCGAATTCGGCCAAGGCACGGGCTGCGGTCGGACCAGCCCAGATCTGGGTGAGATCAAGTACTCGCACTCCCTTGAGTGAAGGAGTGGTGCACGGCCGATCAAGCTTGAGCTTTGTATGCCGCAGGGATTGCGTACTTGGCGGCATAAATTCAGCAAGGACGCTGGACCTATCGGCATTGAGGGGGTGTCTCGGGCTTTGAATCCTCTCTTTCGACACTGACAACCGAACGGGTATGCCCGGTTGCTTCATCGGGCCGTATTCAATGTCATCTATCGACACCACTGATTGAGAGGCCAAGGCATGGGCTGTATCAGCCCACTCGCCAGTCGTTCTGCAGACAGCCAGCGGAACGCCCGCTTTTTCGGCCAAGTCCTCCCACGCAAGCGCAGTGCGTGTCATGAATAAGTCGGTCAACTTGGACCTCAGGCGCAAGGCGACTTCTGGATATGTGGCAAGCCTATCGCGGTCCAGTAATCCTTCCATCGCCCAATCAGCGACCCCCGCTGCAGTAACAAACCAGTCCATGAAACGGGGTGCAACAGGTGCAAAGTGAACGTGGCGACCGTCTTTGCATTCGTACACGCCGAAGCCGGTGATATCCAACGGCAAGTCTGCTGGAGGGGGCCTCTGCATGCCGCGAGCTCCGATAGCGGTAAACATTGCATCAAACAACGGCACTTCAATATGCTGCCCCAAGCCATCGCGCCGCTGTGCATTCAGAGCATTGACCGCTGCAGTTGCAGCCAGCATGGCGGCAAAATAGGAGGCAACAGGCAAGTTCCAAAACTTGGGCTCTGACCCTATGCTGCCCGGACCGGGGCGGTAAGTATCGGTGGCAGCCGCGATCACTGACTCCCAGCCTGCGAGAGAGGAGCGCGGGTCATCTTGTGCAAAGCCAGGCAAGGAGCAATACACCAGTCGGGGGTTTCGCTCGGCGAGGGCTGCGTAGCTCAGGCCAAGGGAGGAAAATTTACCAGGCCGAAAGTTCTCGATAAGAACATCTGCGGTATCGACCAGCTGCAAGGCGACATTTTTATCTGCCTCGCTCTTCAAGTCCAGTACGACACTTTTTTTACCACGATTAAAAATTGCACCAGCAGCCGATGGGTCCCGGGGCCCACCTGGCGGGTCAATCCGGATGACCTCGGCACCTTGATCACACAAAAGCGAAGCAGCTAGAGGGCCAGCCACGTATTGCCCGAAATCAAGAACGCGAATACCGCTTAGTGCACCAGACATTGAACAGTTTCAATCATGTTAATACCGTTTCACATGGAAGTTATAGGGGCGGGTCCCGTCGCACCGGAACGACACCCGGAGCCAATACTTTAAAAGTATCGGCACTGCGCATGGCGCTTTCAACGCCAGCGGGTGAATAGACCGCAAGTATTTTCACGGGCTCCCAGCTATTGTTCATGGTGGAGTGAAACGCATTTTTCGGAATGGTGATCAGATCACCAGTACGAACCACGCGGTGCTCTGGATGACCTTCGTTAAACTCGATCATCATCTCCGCCTCTCCGTGAATTATGAAAATTAGCTGATCTGCTCCGGTATGCTGGTGGCGCGTATGCCCTTGGCCCGGGTCGAAGTAGATCGAGACTGCGCTGAGCGAACTCACGCCCGTTACCGCAGGCTCGGACAGAATCTTACCAACCACCCAGTCCGAGACGATTGACTCAACTTCATGGGGGCTGACAGCAACTGGTGGCATGTTCATCTTGTTTCTCCGTATTCAGAAGTTTTGGACGTTAATTTTGAAGGACGCACGCTTTGCACTACGCTACCCGGTCTCGAATCACCTGGGGCACCGGCACGGTACCCATAAATGAAGGGCGCAATTCAAGCCGGTCTGAGTAGATGGCCAAGTTGGGAAATTGCTCACGCCATGGCATGCCGGGCCAGCGCACGGTCAGATACCGCAGAAAGGTTCCAACCGCAACATCGGCAAGCGTTAGTCTGTCGCCATAGCAAAATTCTTTGGAACCAACCGAGTCGGAAAACGACCGCAAGGCACCGTTGACTTTGCGTTGATGACGATCAAACCATGGCTTGCTTTGCTTGTCGGGATCGCGAGCAATTTCAAAAAACATTTGTACCAGCGCGTCGCAGGCACCGTCGGCAATGACTTCATAGCGTTTCACGGCCAATATTCCGTCAATTTCCTTCGGAATGAGCGGTGGTGCTGGATGCTTGTACTCAATCCATTCATTGATATAACGGGACTCGAATACACTCGTTCCGTCAGGACAAATTAAAACAGGAAGTTTTTCGAGCGGGTTATACAAAGGTGTCTGTGTGTCAGAATTCCATGGTACTTCGGTGATGAGTTCAAAGGGAATTTCTTTTTCTGCCAACTGAATCCGAACTTTGCGAGCATAGGGGCTGGGCGTTGCACTAATGAGCTTATACATGGGTCCGTTCCTGATTTGAAGTTTAAATACCATCGACCAGATGGCAGGCCACTTGATGACCATCGGCGCACGTTACCAAGGGGGGAGCAACCGATTCGCATTTTTCTAACTTGTGCGGACACCTAGACGAAAAGCGGCATCCCTTGGGTAAGTCCATTGGGCTCGGTATTTCTCCCTGCAGCAGTTGTCTGCGCCCACGTCGTATCGTCGGATCTGGCACGGGTACCGCCTCCAGCAGTGCGCGGGTGTAGGGATGTAGCGGCTGTTGCCAAAGCGTTTTTCGAGGCGCGAGTTCGACTATCCGACCCAAGTACATCACCGCTACCCGATCGCAAAAATGTTTAACCACAGACAAGTCATGCGAGATAAACAAATACGACAACCCGAGTTCGTCGCGTAAGTCTGCAAGTAAATTCAGCACTTGCGCGCGAACTGAGACATCAAGCGCGGACACTGGCTCATCACATATGATGAGTTTTGGATTCAATGCCAATGCACGTGCGATACCGATGCGTTGACGCTGCCCGCCAGAAAATTCGTGTGGGTGACGATTTGCCGCGTCAGGGCGGAGCCCGACCCGTTCCAGCAACCAGTTGACACGCGCAGCTCTCTCACTCCGGTCGCCCATACCATGCACGATCAGTGGCTCTTCGATGGCTCGCCCGACGGTACTTCGCGGATTGAGCGAGGCGAAGGGGTCTTGAAAAATCATTTGCGCCTCGCGGCGGAAAGACCGGACCTGCTGGGCACTCATCATGGACAGGTTTTGTCCAGACAGGTGCACTGAGCCTGCATCTGGCGCGAGTAATTTAATGATGGTGCGTCCAAGCGTTGACTTGCCACAGCCTGATTCGCCAACGAGACCCAAGGTTTCACCTTCAGCCAGACTGAAGCTGACGTCATCAACAGCATGAACTCGACGTCCGCGACCTGCATCAAAGTATTTCACGAGCTTTTCAACGCGCAGAAGTTCGACGGTCATAGCGCGGGCTCTTCTTTACAAGTAAACGTTTTTGAATCAATCTGATACTGACGATGGCACGCCACGTGATGGGCCACGTAGTACTCGCTCAGTGCGGGGGGGGTGTTACGGCAAACGCCAATGCCCCATTCGCAGCGCGGCTCGAAGCTGCAGCCTGCAGGCATCTCATGGAGCGCGGGAACTTGTCCAGGAATTTCCTTCAGTCTTGTAGATACCCCCTCTGAAGAGGCGGGCCCAGCCTGGAGCAAGCCTTGTGTGTAGGGATGTTGCGGACGTTGAAATAGATCAGATACCGAAGCCTCTTCGATTTTTTTCCCTGCATACATTAAAGCAACCCGATCGGCAACTTCGGCAACGACACCCAAGTCGTGTGTAATTAGCAGGATTGACATTCCGAGACGTTCTCGCATCTCCAGCAGCAAATCAAGAATCTGCGCTTGCACAGTTACATCCAATGCGGTGGTGGGCTCATCCGCAATTAATAACTTGGGCTCACAGGCAAGCGCCATGGCAATCATTACGCGTTGCCGCATGCCGCCGGAAAGCTCATGTGGATACTGGTCGAGACGCTGCCGTGGGGCGGACATACGCACGAGGTTCAATAGCTCGCAGGCTTTGTCGGTGGCATTTTTTAAACTGTCGCCCCGATGAGCAATCAGGGTCTCAGAAATTTGTTCACCAATTGTCAGAACAGGATTAAGCGAGGTCATGGGCTCCTGGAAAATCATGCCAATTCCGTTGCCGCGTACTTCCTGCATGGATGCTGGGCTGAGGCGTAATAAATCCTGACCATTAAATAACACTTCGCCACCCACTATTTTACCGGGCGGGGTTGCAATGAGTCGCATAATTGAGAGTGCTGTGGCAGATTTTCCGCAGCCTGACTCGCCAACGAGCGCCAAGATCTCGGCCCGTTTAATGGTGAAAGAGACGTCATTTACCGCCTTCAATACACCTTTTGATGTATGGAAGTGTGTGCTCAAATTTTTAACTTCCAGCACGGTGCTGGTCGATGATTCGCTCATCGAAAGCGCGTGTGCATCATGCATGTTGTTCATTAGCGATTCTTGAGTCGTGGATTGAGGGCATCGTTGAGCCCCTCGCCCACCAGATTTAAGCCGAGAACAGTAAACATTATTGCCAGTCCAGGGATTGCGGTTATGTACCATGCACTTCGTAGAGCGTCACGTCCTGCCCCAATAATCGTCCCCCAGCTCATGACGTTGGGATCGCCGAGGCCCAGAAAAGCGAGTCCGGCCTCAGTCAAAATCGTTGTGGCGATCATTAGCGAGCTCGTGACGATGATGGGTCCCAGCGTGTTCGGCAGTATTTGTGTGGTGATAATTCGAAAATCGCTCATTCCTACAGAAATGCCTGCCAGTACAAAGTCCCGCTCCCGCAGCGTCATGAATTCCGCTCGAACCAGGCGAGCAATTGCAGGCCATGAGACAATCGCAAGCGCAAACATCACTGTGGTGACGGTGGGTGCCATAATCGCCACGACGACAATGGCAAAGATAAATTGCGGAATGGTCTGAAACAGTTCGGTAAGCGCCATGAGGGCATTGTCAATCCACCCCCCATAGTAGCCAGCTATTGCTCCGACCGCCGTCCCTAGCAACACCGCCGCAAATGTGGCTGTAAAGCCCACCAGCAAGGAAATTCTTGCGCCATGAAACAGTCCACTCGCCAAATCACGGCCCATGATGTCTGTGCCCAACAGAAAATCCGGATCTTGTCCAGGCCAAATAAATGGTGCTGCCACCATATCCCAAGGGTCCTCAGGAAACAACAACGGCGCACAGATCGCCATCATGGCCACACAAATAAGAAGCAGCAAACCCATTACTGCCGCTCGATTTCTGGAGAATCTTTTGGAAAAATTTATGAAGGAGTTCATAATGTTCAGCGAATCCTGATGCGCGGATCAAGTCGTGAATACATCACGTCAACTAAAATGTTTGACACCACAACCAGAATAGAACACATCAGCAGGATACCCAGCAATAAATTGATGTCGCGTTGAAAGACCGCTTCAAATGCGAGGCGTCCGAGACCCGGCCATGAAAAAACAGTTTCAACCAGTACGGAGCCGCCCAGCAAGGTGCCGAATTGAACCCCTACCAGCGTGACAATAGGGAGCAGCGCATTCCGAAAGACGTGCCTGAAGGTAATTCGTCCTTTACTCAGACCTTTAGCGCGTGCCGTGGTTACGAAATCCTGGTTGAAGACTTCAAGCATGGATGCGCGCATGACCCGGGTATACAGTGCAACATAAAAAAGACCGAGCGTAGTGACGGGCATGACCATGTGTCGCAAAATATCCAGCAATCGCGCCATACCAAACTTGCCGCTTGCCATGGTTTCCATTCCGCCAGCGGGAAACCAGCCGAGATTCACCGAGAAAACAACTATCAGCATCAACCCTAGCCAGAAGACTGGGACGGAAAAGGAAAGGATGGCGAAAACAGAGATGATGTTGTCCTGCCATTGATTCACGCGTTGCGATGCAAGCATGCCCAAGGCCGCCCCTAGCACCACCGCCAGCCCCATGCCGCTGAACATCAAGAGTAATGTTGCTGGGAGCCGGTCAAGTATCAGCGATAGAACAGTTTGGTTGTGGCGAAACGAATATCCCAAATCAAACGTGACTAACTTTGCAATGTAGTTCCACAGTTGAAGGTGCACCGGTTGGTCGAGTCCGAAACGAGCTCGCAATTCGGTCAGATATTCAGCCGTACCAGCTGCTGCCTCGCCAGCCAGCACTTCGGCTGCATCGCCGGGTGCTAGCTTGAGCAAGATGAAATTGCATATGACAATCGCCAGTATGAGCGGGATTGCCTTGAGCAATCGATATCCGATCAGGCGCAGCATTGGGGACTGAATTTGTAATAATTCCATGGCTCGCTGTTCTTATTTTTCAAAGTACGCATCGGCAAAGTTTCCGCCAATGATTCCATCAGCACTAATCGTATGATTCTTCAGTTTTGAACTGGAGAGGGTGATGAAGCGTGTTTCCATCAACGGGATGATGGGTAAATCTGTCATGGCAAGACGTTGCATGTCAATGTAAAGCGATTTACGCTTTGTCGGGTCATTTTCATCTTGCGCGGCTTCTATGATGCGATCCATGTCTGCGCTTTTATAATCCGTCGCGTTCGTGAACACCACCCCCTTCTGGATCGCTTTTGACCAGAAAAGTCGCTGCACGCCCTGCGTCGGGTCTGCGAAAGCTCCGTAGTAACCACTGGTGCTGTCAAAGTCGTAATCGGTAAATACTCGCCTTAAGTAAGATGGTAAATCTTGGCTGCGCAGTTCAACATCAATGCCAACTCGGGCCAGTTGTTGCTTGATAAATTCACCGGTGCGCTGGTAGTCTGAGCCCAATGGAAACAGGTCATGGGTCATTTTGAAACGCATGCCATTCGCTCCTGGTTTCAACCCGGCTTCATCGAGAAGTTTTTTAGCCTTCTCAACGCTGTATTCATATTTGGGTACATCGCTTGAATGAAAGGTGGTAACCGGGGATGGGATCGGGCTGACGGCCGGTTTGCCATAGCCCATCCATACAACCTGGGTCATGCGGTCACGATCAATGGCGTGTGCAATGGCACGTCGCACCCGCACATCGTTCAGGGGCGGCTTGCGCAGATTTACTTCCATCAACATGTATGGGGACATATAAGCGTAGCCTCGTGTTTCCACCATGAGCGCTGGATTTTTGGCTATACGCGGCATGTCGGTGAGTGGCACAGGACTCAGACCGCCTATGTGTACCTCCCCCGTCTCGAAGCTGGCTGCACGCGCAGATGCGTCATTTATGATTCTGAATACGATGCGCTGCAGCAGCGGCTTTCCAGCTTGCCAATAATTGGGATTTTTTTCCAGAAGAATGGATTCGCCTTTCTTCCACTCTTTGAATACGAATGGTCCTGTTCCAACTGGCTTGCTAATGTATGGGTTTGTGGCAGGATCGGAGCCGGCAAACAAGTGTTTGGGCATCATCGGTGATTCGTAACTGGAAGCGAGTGCAGTCAGCATAGGAGGTGCGGGTTTGCTGAGTTTGATGATGGCGGTGAGAGGATCTGGTGTCTCAACACTGGTGATCTTTGCAAGGGCGGTGCGGCCGCGAGGATGTATTTTTTTAAGCACCTCCAAAATTGTGTAGCTGACATCGGCAGAGGTAAAAGGTTGCCCGTCATGCCACTTGACATTTGGACGCAATTTGAAGGTGTATGTTAGGCCATCTGGGCTGATGTTCCATTTTTCAGCTAACAAGGGCTGTGGTTTCAAATCGCTATCCAGATAGAGCAAGCTTTCCATCACTTTTGAGGTCACCATGCCCATTTGCAAGGTGGTGTTAATTGCAGTCAGCAAGAAAGGTGGTTCTGGTGAAAGCGCAAATTTCAGTGTGCCACTTTCGATATCCGCTGCGCTTTGCGCTGCAGCCGGAAGCGCAAGTGCTGTAAGGGCCACCATTGCAAAAGAAGAGAAGACGCGCTTATATGCAATCGAACTGCTCGCAAACATATCAATTCCTTTATTTAAACAGGTTCCACTTGAATGCAAATTTTTTCTATGCTGTCATTGATGGCGATTTCAGATTTCATTATGAAAGATAGATTTTTTATGTCTTTCAAAATCTGTTCGTGTCCTTTCGATATTCGTACGACCCTCTTACATCTGGCAGTTGTGTTTATCCCTAAGTGCCGCTCGAGAAAAATGGACTCTTCTGACTGCGCCCACCAGCCCTGCCATCTTTAAGCTGGTGAAGCCCGTCAACCCCTCTGTGGAATGACGGACATGCAGTCGAGCAGATTCCGCGAAGCGCACAACGGCTTTCTGCTGCGGGCCGAGGCGGGCATGCCGATCAATGAGCGGTGCCGCTGCGGCGGCGTCAGCAATGCCACCTTGTACAAGTGACGCCCGAGTTCGGCGACATGCAGGTACCCGAAGCGCAGCGCATGTTTGAAGTCGAATCCTGGAACGGCATGCTCAAGGGGCTGCTGGCTGAGGCCCACCTGGACATGCACGCGCTCAAGAACGTTCTGGCTATCAAGCGCTGGCCCCGCAGGCAATGTGTGAGGCGGTTGGGCGAAGGGTCAGCGCTAACCCCTGTCCAAACGCCACGCGTGCCGGCTTGTGGGGATATCCCGCGACGGCTACCGCCATCCACTGAAAATCGACTGCTGCCACGCGTGAACGGCTGGAGAAGATCGTCGAGATCGGCCCTGTGGGCCGGCGCTTTGGTAACCGTTCAAACGGCACGGCGCCAGACTCATCGCTGTCGCAAATATCTCTGATCCGTACCGCCCCCAAAAAGTCAGGAGGTTTTGAGACGAAACGGGATTTGAGACGGATTCCGGGGGTGGGTGGCAGTGGGGTCAGTCAGGAGCCCAAAGCAAAAAGCCCCGCGTGGTGCGGGGCTCAGAGCGCCTTACAGCCTGGCTCAGCGAGTTGGAAGGACTTGTTCTGGCGGAGAGAGAGGGATTCGAACCCTCGGTACGGGAAAACCGTACGCCTGATTTCGAGTCAGGTACAATCGACCACTCTGCCATCTCTCCGCGTGTCTAATCCTCTATTCTAGCAGGCTGTCAGG
>JACCDO012186166.1_pt1 | contig 24832 bp, 20 predicted proteins | sample 7446101 | NCBI WGS metagenome assembly JACCDO01 (sample SAMN15323440, study PRJNA562643) | freshwater metagenome | isolation source: river surface water | place: USA:Blue River Watershed | collected 2017-08-16 | reverse complement strand
GGCACTCAATGAAACAGAATTTCCTGAATAGTCACCAGCTGCTTCGCCGTCAATGTCACCTCCTAATTGTGTCCAAGCGTTAGAAATGTATCTATAAACCCTGACGTGGCCACTATAAGAACCATTTCCGTTATTATAAATCGCGCCAATCGCAACTGTTGTTCCGTCAGCACTCAATGAAACCGACCATCCTGAATAGTCAAAACTTGCTTCGCCGTCAATGTCTTGACCAAGTTTTGTCCAAGTGTTAGAAATGTATCTATAAACCCTCACGTGGCCACTATCAGAATCAGTCCCGTTATTTAAATGAGCGCCAATCGCAACTGTTGTTCCGTCGGCACTCAATGAAACAGAGCGTCCTGATTCGTCATTAGCTGCTTCGCCAAGAATAGGTAAACCTAACATTTGCCAATTCGCCATTTTTATACATTATATTTATATTATAAATAAATTATTTTTATAAATTATTCTAAACAAATTATTCTAAAAAAATAAAAATAATTTATTACATTGTAGCATTTGATGCCAATGGTCCATTTTCAAGAAAATCACCAGTCACAGTATATCGCGGAGGATATGAAGGCATATTTGGCAAAGTAGACGGAGGCTTATATCTTTTGTCAAATAATTTCTGCTCAGCCTCAAAATCATCGCGCCATGTGTTTACACCAAACGCCGGCGATGGTGTTTTCGAAAACTCTTTATCCAAAAATGTAAACGCCTTTGTACCCTTATCGGATGTCAAATTGGAATATTGAGGCGTCACACCGACAGTCAGTTTACCGGCGTCATCGTCTCCGACAATACTATTTGATGACTGTGGTTGGCAACCAGGACAATCAATATCCGTAAAACATTGGTGACCTGTAATAGCGCACCGAGCAGTAGCAGGAGCACAAAAATTGCGACAACTAGAAGTTGTGGTTAAGGGCAAATCTACAGTGTGACTTGTGCTCGAATTGCTTACATCTACATTTGATTTATTTACATTTGATTCATTTTGTTGCTCAAAGCATTCTACGATATAATTATTTGACGAAAGGTAATTAATCCATTTGAATAATGAAACTATTAATATAAAACCGATAACTGCTAAAAATAATGTATACTGTTGTTTTTCCATATATATTATTAATTAATATAAAAAAGGTATTTAGTAAATAACATTCGAGTAAATATTTTATATCTTTTTAATATAAGTAAATATGTCAACTACAACAAGCGATACAGCGGCCATTGATGAAAAAAAAGCAGAAACAAATGGAACCGGAAATAGTGATTACACTACAAAATTGAAAGGTTTTGCTAGCTCGGTATTATCAATTACAGTAGTTTTAATAATTTATTTTAGTTCAAGTAGTTTACTATTATATGGGTGTAAATTAGCGCAGTCAAATATATTACCAACAGAAAGCAATTGTTATCCTTATACGGAAACGAAACCAACTATAAAACCTATAAATACGAATATTTTTACGACATTTTTTGAACCCAAGATGTCGATGAAGATGAATTTTCCTTATGACGAACATAATTCTTCAAATAAATTGTTAAGTATGTTTAGAGAATATAAAAATGAGCCTAAATCCAATTTTTTAGCAAATTATTTTATATCAATCGTAGAGTCGCTAGTTCAATTTAATTATTCCGCGTATAACACTATTTTGAACATGATAAATGGTTTACCTGAAACAGTGATAATGCTTTTTGGTCCTATGATATTTGGAATAATAACAGCCATCGTCTTATTATGTGATAATTTATATTTAATTTACTTATGGTTCGCTAATATGGGATGGTTTTTTAAAACAAACACAAACGACACTGATAGTGGTAAACCAAAATGGACAGACACAACATGGTTATCACCTGTAAATTATTGTATCGCAATCTGGTTGGCAATCATTTTTGGATTCGGATTTTTATTTACAATGCCGGTGTTTTTCTTTTTATCATTTTTGTTATTAGTTTGGTTGGTAATTTCGTCGTTAACATTTAAAGCTGCAATGAATGGGAAATTGTACTCTTTAGGCACACTAATAAAAGATGCGTTCAAAAATCACAAATTGTTAATAGTTTTAGTATTTTCTTTATTTGTAGTGAGTTCGGCTTTTTCAAAGTTGGGAACCACTCCGGGAATATTTTCAATAATAACATTATGTCTAATCTATTTTGGAATACTGCGCATTGATTTGTTTAATCCTTTGGTTAATGATAATTTGACTCCAGTTGGAAGTTTTGAGCAAGCAACAAAGGTATGTAATAAGACAACAAAGATATCGTCTGTAGTCGGCAGCGCATTAGGAGCGGCAAAAAATTTTTTCAAAGGTGGAAGCAATATAGCGAAGGACCTAAAAAATTTACATAAAAAATAAATGTAATAAAATAAAATAAAATAAATTAACTAAGAAATACAATATAAATATATTTTGTTATTGTATTTAAAATATGAAAAAACTTGACAAAAAACCGTTCGTTAGCATTTGCACGCCGACATTTAATCGGCGCCCATTTATTCCCATTATAATAAAATGTTTTGAAAATCAGACATATCCAAAGGATAGAATGGAGTGGATTATCGTCGACGATGGAACTGACAAAATTGAAGATTTAGTCGCACATATACCACAAGTGAAATATTTTAGGTATGACGAGAAATTGACACTCGGTAAAAAAAGGAACATAACAAATGAAAAAGCAAAAGGTGATGTTATTGTTTATATGGATGACGATGATTATTATCCACCAGAGAGAGTTAGTCATGCAGTGAATGTATTGCGGTTAAATCCCAAAGCGTTGTGTGCGGGGTCAAGTGCTATGTATATATATTTTAAACACATCGACAAAATGTATCAATTTGGACCTTACAGTGCTAACCATGCGACGGCGGCAACGTTTGCTTTTAGAAAAGAATTATTGAAACTGACAAAATTTGATGAAACCGCTTCACTTGCTGAAGAAGGGAAATTTTTAAAAGATTATACAATTCCATTTGTACAATTGGATTCAAATAAGTCCATATTAGTATTTTCACATATTCATAATTCATTTGACAAGAAAAATTTATTGGAACAATTACCGAACCCTTTTATTAAAGAGGTGGGTGTAACACCTTCGGACCTAGTAAAAGAGTCTGATGTTTTAAAGTTTTTTATGGAAGACATAAATCAATTATTGGATGATTATAAACCAGGTTCTCCGGAAAATAAACCAGATGTGACAAAACAAATAGCCGAAATGAAAGAAAATAGAGAGAAAATGGCACAAGAACAAATAAATAAACAAAATGAATATACTAATTTAATAAATAAGTTCTCTAATACAAATAACCAATCAACACAAAATAAAGTGAATGATTTAACTCTCATGGTTCAAGAATTGACAATGGAAAATAATCAATTAAAAGAAAAAGTTGCGTATTTGGAGGTGAAAATAAAACAGTTAATAATGGACCAAATACAATTGAAAAAAGGGACTATTATATAATAAAATTTAATAAATATACTTAAAAACAAATTATATATTATAGTATACTAAGAGAGATGAGTAACGATTCTAGCGCAAACGACAATGAGAACGCCAGTGTAAATAACAACAACGAATTAACCAATTTTAAAAACCTAGATAAGAATTTTTATGTAATTACTAGAACAGCGCCATTTGAACGCAAAGGTGTAGTTATGTATAAAAAGAAGAAGATTGGAGTTTATACAAGTAGTAGTGTGGGAACTAGAATCAGAAATGCCGAGACTGGCGAGTATTACAATTACACGGTTGGCAGTAAATACGAAGACATGTTTTTTTCAGTTAGGCTATCAACGGGCGAATGTAATGGTAAGAACGCAGCAGCAACACTATTTTTTACTTCGCCGCAACATTATACTTCTTATTTACATAATGATGTAAGCGAAGATGTTGTAGAAAGTTGGAATTATAAAAGAGACAAATTAATTAAGGAGTCCAAGCAGAGTGGCAGCGCACTCGTTCGATAAACATTTGTTTAAAATATTAAAAATAAAATGTTAAACCAATAAAAACAACTGAATTGTAATTATTTTTATATAATAAAAATTATATAAAAATCTGAATAAAAAGGAAAAAAATAAATTATTTGGTTTGTAAAAATAAAATACTTATTCGTCAACAATTTCTTCCTCATCTTCATCTTCTATTTCAATTTCCTTATCAACTGTGCCCGCAGCGTTTTCTTTTATATATTTTTCCAAATATCTGTATATTCTATTAATATCCAATTTGGTTATTTCATAAGTTTCAAATAAAGCAAATATTTCATTATCATCGTATTTATTTTTCAAATCTATAAAATAACCAAATATATCTTTCTTGTCCATGCCAAGCTTTTGACACAATTTCTGAATAAACAAAGAATTATTATATTCTGTTGAATATTTTGTTAATACTTTCGTAAAACGCACCTCTGTAGGATTATATTTTTGTTTTTTATTGAAATTATCATGATATAACTTATTATTTTTGAATGTTTTGATTAGTGAACTCATTTCGTTAAATTGCCATATTTGCTTTTGAAATGTAGTTCTATCGATATAATCAGCGAAACATATATTATCCAATTGGTTAATGTAAAATGGCACCGATGTTTTTTTATCATATTTGTCAATAACATCAATGATATTTTCATGCCATAACAAGCCTACACTGGTTCTATCGGTTTCGTTCATAATATTATTATGTTCATTTATATTGTAGTAATTATTAATCAGTTTATTTGTTATTTTTTTCGTGTCATCATTATAGGATTTAATTTGAAATATATTTTCGATTATGTCGCTTTTTAAAAAATTCGGATTATTTTTATAAATATTATAAATGCTATTAAGTTTTCTCAAATCCCCTTGAATGAAGGATAGTATATTATTTTTAACATTTGCGTCAACACTGCTAAATAAAGTTTGTATAATTTGATTGGTTTGTAAATTAGTAGGAGTTTTTAATTCAATTGTATTACACACCTTCATCAACTCTTTAATTTTTTTATCAACATGATAATTTCCAATGCAAATAATTGGGTTTACAGTGATTTCTTCTAATTTTTGTTTTTTTGTCTTTTTAGGCCTAATAAGTTTAATCAATGTATTAATACCACCTTTATCACCATTATTCATGCCGTCAATTTCATCCATTATAATAGCAATTTTTTTCACATTTTTATTAAAAATGCTCATAATATTTTTATCAGACATATTATGCTTTGTGATATCTTCAATGACAGATGTATTTCTAATGTCTCCAGCGTCATAATTAATTATATCGTAACCTAATTCCTTTAAAATATTTGTAACAAACGTAGTTTTACCAGTGCCTGGTTCACCATAAACATAAATACCTTTCTTAAATAACATATTGTTTTTATTTTGTTCGAAAGACCTTAATATATCCTTAATTGTATTAGATTGGTCATCTCTATCTAAAATGTGATTTATATTTATGTGATTCATATTATATATTTAATGCAATTCTTTTTATGTTCTTACAAAAATTTAAATTTTATTTTTAAATTTTTGCTTTTTATATTTTATTTTACATTTTTACATTTTTTCATTTTTTCATTTTTTTACATTTAAAAAAAATTATGTTGATGTGTTTGTTGTTTGGCAAGGATTGCTTACACCATATGTAATGCCGTCCCACGAAAGTTTATAGGCGGTTGCCCATTTATATTTATTGCAGGCGCCTTGAGAGCCAGAAAATGTATCATTGTTAAAATTCATCTGTTGATGTCTTTCTCCTTTTGAAGGTACATATGTGCCTAAATCTTTGACATTAATACATTTGGTATTATTGCCGGAACCATCTATTACCCAATAATCTGGACATTGAGGCACCATGGGCGGCCAAGCAACGTAGTTCTTATTTGAAAGAGCCACGCCAATAATTACCAATGCAATAATCAAAATAATAATAGCCGTGATTAAAACGAATTTTTGAAAACCTTCCATTTGTATATAAAATAAATATATATTTTTTTCTATAAATGTAATATAAATGGATAAAGTTAATAATGGACGTGTAGATATTAAATCGCCTAATACTTCTACTTTATTTGAAATGTATGATAAAATACCTGCTAATCAGTGCGCAACCTTTAGGAATCCAACTGAAGGATTGTGGACCGACAGCCCTTTGTCTCAAACATTTTTCTCTCAACAAAACATCCAAATCTTACAAAATGGAATACGCGCAGGTGTTTACCATAAATCTAACGGTCAATATACAATTGGACAACAAGATTGCGATTCTTTAAAAATTGTTATGCGAAGTGTGTTTTTACAAAATTCTGCCAATCAACCAAATAATATCACACAACAAGTTGTTGAATTGAACAAGATTGTATTAAACTATTGTATTCAGCAAGTTTATAGTGAGGCACAAGGTTATATGAAATATATTGATGATGCCAGTACATTAGTGGTGCCAATTGCGCATCCTGTTATGGCAAATAACAGTGACCGAGAATTGGAATTCAAAACCTGGTTTTAAGCGAAGCGACTGTCGTTAACAAAAGGTTGTGCCAAAAAATAAAATAAATAAAAAATAGATATTATTTTATTTTTATAAAAATTTCTCTCTTTATCAAATTTAAACTATTTATTCTTCTAAAACAACAAGGTTCTTTACGACCTTTTTACCTTTACTAACAACCTTCTTTTTACTTGATTTAGTTTCTTCGCCATCCATAAGTCTTTGTCTAGCTTCCTTATACTCCAAATATTGTTCTGATAAATTATCCAATTCCAAAGACCACATCTGATTTATAGATGTGATTTTAATTACATTCAACTCTTGTTCCTTGTTACCCTTCTCCTTCAGCAACTTTTCGACATTTTCTTCGGTCACTGAGTCCATTGGCATCTTGGTCAAATATTTATATTCTGAGTCATCGTCAATCATATCGTACCCTTTTCCTTGTAACATTGTTAACACTTGGTCCTTCTTCTTTTTTCTCAAATCAATCGTGCCGTCCAAGTTTTCTTGGATATATTTGGCTTTGTTCGATAACAATACAAGTTCCTTTTCAAGAGCATCAATCATATAATCCTTTCTAGTTTGATATAATTTTAACCTTTCATCATAATAAGCGTCAATTATATCAGATATTTTCTCATACTTTTGTAACTTATCGTCCGCATCAAAGAGATGCATATTAGTGGTCGTATTTGTAGTATACAACTTTAACAGTTTTTCAAGTCCATTACACGCGTAATCACCTTTAGAATGTTCTAATTCTTCCAATTTGCCTTTCGCGAATGTAATCGTAAAATCAACATTGGTATCTTTACTCATATCATCATAATCCTTAACCACAGATACAATCTTTTTACCGTCTTTATCTTGACCAGGTTCAATCAGTTTCTCTAACAATTCTTTGAAATCTTCCGTCCAAAACCCGACAGGCAGTTCAGTGACTCGGATTGTGTCATTACTCGTCTTTTCGTATAAACCCTTAATCAAGAATTTCTCATCACTGAGCTTTGTTATTTGACCTTTAAAACCATCATAATACGGGATAAACTCGCTGCTATTGTTTGTTTCTGATAAAGATAACTTGTTTTTAATATATTGAATAATTTGAACCGGATTGTAACACATGATATCTGTGCTAAAACCAGTGCCAATGCCTTTCGAACCATTCACAAGAATCATCGGAATAATTGGTGCGTAATAAACTGGTTCGACAAGTAGACCGTCGTCATTCAAATATGTCAAAATATTATCGTCATTTGCCGGAAATAAAGTTCTTGTGATTTTGTTAAGTTGAGTGAATATGTATCTTTCAGACGCACTATCCTTGCCGCCTTGTAAACGAGTGCCAAATTGACCGTTTGGCATAAACAAATTAATATTATTTGAACCAACGAAGTTTTGCGCCATTCCTACAATTGCGGCGTTTAAACTGGCCTCGCCATGATGATAACCGGAATGCTCTGAAACATAACCGGAAAACTGTGCGACTTTGATTTCAGTTGTCAAATTTTTCTTAAACGCGGAATACAATATTTTACGCAATGATATTTTGAGTCCATCCATCAAGTTAGGAATGCTGCGGTCGCAATCATATTTCGAGAAGTGAATTAACTCTTTATGAATAAACTCATCATACGTTATTATTTGTTTTGACGTATCTATAAAACTGCCTCTGTCATATAATTTTAACCAGTCCTTTCTATCATCTGCGCGTTTCTTATTGAAAACCATATCAATTGTATCATTGCTTTTTTCAGACATTGCAAAACCAACAACCTTTTTATTTTCAAAATATTCGCGGAATTCCTTACCAGTGCTGGTGCCTAAACCTTTGTAATATTTAACCTTCCATCCTTTAGTATCATTCTTCTCTTTCCATTCTTCATACTCACCGTCATTATAGAAATTCATTTCGACTGTCCCCTTTTTGGCTTTTAAAATGGGAGTATTCATGAAACCAATAAATCCTGGAATTTCCACTAATGACGCCCATTCGGATTGAAACAAATTAATACCTAAACCCTTAATATGACTTCCATCTAAATCTTGGTCAGTCATAAATAATACCTTACCATAACGCAAGTGCTTGTACACATCTTCTAATGATTCGTATTTTTTACCAGTTTCCAAACCCAATATCTTTTTAATTTCAGCAATTTCATTGTTTTCGGAAATCTTCTTCACTGTTTCGCCTCTTACATTTAATAGCTTGCCTTTTAGTGGATAAACGCCGATTGTGTTGCGGTCTTCGGATGATAAACCGGAAATAATACCAGCCTTTGCTGAATCACCTTCGCAAAATATCACGACGCAATCTTTGGACTTTTCAGTACCAGCCCAATTTGCGTCAGTCAATTTCGGAATGCCACGAATAGATTTAGACTTAACACCGTCTGTCTTTTTAGCGGCCTTGTTTTCCTTGACTTCAGTCAATTGCAATGCGGCGTCCATGACACCCATCTTCGCAATCTTTTCAATAAACTTTTCACTGACGTCACACTTTGAACCGAATTTAGAAGAAGGTGTGTTCATATAGTCTTTAGTTTGACTGTCGAACGCGGGATTTTCAATATCACATCGAATAAACAATATCAATTGTTCTTTGATTGAGTTTGGATTCACTTTGACCTTCTTCTTCTTCTCAATAAACTCACCTAATTTTCGAGTGATTTGACCTAATATATATTCAACATGCTTGCCGCCTTTTGCCGTATGAATGCCATTGACAAACGACACTTGTGTAAATTCATTATTGGGCGTTAAAGCTACCGCATATTCCCATCGGCTTTCGTTAGAATCCTCATATACACGAGGCACTTCACTCTTGTCGCCTATATACAAATCAATATATTGTTGGAAATTCTTAATAGGAACAGGATTAGAATTATATTTGACTTTTATAGTTTTATCCGTTACGGCGGCAATGTCATAAACACGCTTTCGCAAAAGTGAGATTATATCAGGTGTAAGACCGTCAATGCCTAGACGTTTGTAGTCCGGTTTAAAGGTGATTTTAGTATATGGTTTAGTTTTACATTTGGTAATCGATGGCTTGCAAATTTCATCCAAGTTGTTTTTGAATTCTTGTCTGTATTTGAGACCGCGAATGTGGTCGACTGTTTCTACAGAACCATATGTAGACCAGATTAGCACAAGCTTGAAACCGAAACCGTTCTTACCACCAACTATTTTCTTTTCGTCCTTATTGTAATTTGTAGATGTTCTGAGATGACCGAAAATCAACTCGGGAATCCATATTTTGTGTTCAGGGTGTTCTGCGACATCAATGCCGTTGCCATCATTTAGCATAATAATAGTGCCATCTTCTTCAATTGTGATTTCAATATTGGTGACAGGTAGCGCATTTCCTTGGCCGTTGGCAATGGCTTGTGCCATTCTTACTGAGTGGTCGCGAGCATTAACAACACCTTCGTCGAATAGTTTAAATAAACCAGGTACGTATTCAATATTTCTTTCAAATATTTTGGAGTTGTCATCATTTAATATCCATTGTTGAGAATCGATTTTTTCAACAGAGCCGATATACGTATCCGGATTATCCAAGATATGCTGTTTATCAGTCTTCTGTTGATATTTATTAGCGAGATTTGAGTCTTCAGTGTTCATTGTGTCTATAATTATATTATTTCATATTTACCTTTTAAATAATTTCAATTTTATTTACTTGTTTTAAATAATAAAAATATAATAAAAACATAAAAATATAATTACGAAAATATATTCTAAAATAATATAAATGCCTTTAAAATTTACACCTGGTAACAATTCAAAAACTGCTAGAATGATTCGTTATGTAGCACAATTAAATGCTCTTTATCCAAATACGAATAATATAAATTGCACGTGTATGCCAGATAGTTATGATAAAAATGCGCCTCCCAGTTCTGATTCAGGTTCTTATAAAATACCTCGCAACATATGGTATTCTCATGTTATACGCACAAGTTTAGGCGGTTCAACACAATATGGAAATATTTATTTAGGAGAACCGTTAACTTTGAATTATCTAGGAAACCCTCAAGGAATGCCTGGTGGAAGTGGCATTCCGCCAAAAAACCGATTTTAAATGCGTTTCACAATAATATTTAATCAATATTTTTATTTTTTTCTCATATAAATTTATAATATGACAAAATTTTCTAGAACGTCGACAGGTAAATATTCCGTCAGTGGCAAGACATTTGATGTTTTGATTGGCACGCGTGCTCAAGTTTGGCACGGAACTGCTTACAAGACAACTGGTGGTCTTTGCAAATCTGATTTGATGCAAAACAAGGCTGGCCGCATCGTTTCCAAATCGAAACATGCCAGTGCTAAGAGAGAGAAGAGATTGGTTAAGGCTGGTTATTTGACCAAGAAAGGCCAATTTGGTTTCGTTAAGAATGGCAAGTCGATGAAAAAGGGACGCAAGGGTAAAGGAAGTCGTAAAATGAGAGGCGGTATGTCTGCGTTGAGTCCGTCGCCTTACGATGGTGAAGGTGTAGGAACTAGTGGAAACGCGGTCCAATTTGCTGCTGGTAACGCGAATTAAATATATAAAATTAAATATATAAAATTATAATGTAATTTGGTAACATTATAATTTATTTACACAGTTAATAATTAATTATTTACCCAGCTCGTCTCAATAAATTTTTCATAAACAATGTAATCAGGTAATTTAAAATATAAATATTTTTCAAAATAACGCTTATTTACAACTGACTTGTGTGAATTCATATTACAATACTTATAATAATGATTATACGCATCATCAAAAGAAATCAAAGTTTGCATGTTTTTCATTTGCGTTTTAATATAATCAAATGATTGTTCGATTTCGCTATTTTTATCCCACAATATACAAGCCACATTTAGCACATATTTGTCTTCAACAATTTCTATATTAGGAAAGAAATGTTTTAATATTTTAACAACATTTTCCTCCGAAATGTTGCCATTACTAGAAACAGTATCATTATTTTGTTTTGCCCAACACTTAAAGAGAGAACATATTTCATCAATTTCTAGTTCATATCCAAATGTTTGTACACAATCATCATTTCCAATTACTTTTATAGAATTGTCCCAAAACCTGATAAAATCGCTTTGGATAGGTAGATACTTACTTGTTATTCCAATAAATGTATCCGTAGTTTCGTTATAATTATACACATCCTTTAGTAAATTCTTTAAAGAATTGGAATAAATTATGTTTGGTAAATTCGAATTCGAGAGAAACTGTTTCCAAAGAAAATGAAGATTTTTCCATTCGAGATGAATATCATTCGACGCACTAATTATATATTTACTACAAAATTCGGATACAATGTTGCTAGGGTTTGAATTTTTAAGATAATGTGCGTAGTTTTTAACTTCTTCGTCATATTTATTTTCAATAAATTTATCAGAATTTTCATAACGTTTTGAATAATGTACCGCTACACAAAGCAAATCCAAACCTATTTTTTTCAGGATTTCTCTCCAAACATTATTCGAGAAACTCTCATTCATTTTAATAAGTCGGCAATTTTCATAAGAATGGTTCTCATGGTATTTGGTCATAAAATTGTGTGTTGTGTTATTAACGCCAATAGAACCAAAGGCAATATTATCGAGTTCAGTAAGTATTTTCTTCATTTGTGGGCTAACTAAAAATATCAAATTTGGATTCTTTTTCAAAATATTGTCACCAATAATCGTCAAAAAATATTTGGCACTGTTTTTGCTTGTAAAAATCGAAGGGTATAAATGGTTGAGTATGTCTTGAATTGTATCTGTTTCTGGAATACATGTGAATAGTGACCTCTCTCGAATTTGTTTAATAATATTTAATTTTGTTTTATGTTTCCATTGCATAAGCACTCTGTCTTTGGAAATGCTGGACAACAGTTTGTGAATAATATCGTCTTCTTTTACAATGAAAAAATTCGCACCGTTGTATTCGTAAAAAAAATTATTGCTTGGTAAGTAAAAATATTGGTTTTTACTGAGGAAGACTTGGATAAAAACTTGTTGTTCATTTGTTAAGTAATTATTGCGGATTAGACGGTCTTCATGTTGTTTGCATTCATTAGATAACGCATTCGGTAAATAATTGACAATGTGAGTATTTATGCGTTGTAACATATACTCGTGGTCTTTATATTTTTCAAATAATTCTGTGATTGAAGCGAAACATTTGGTTTTTAAATCATCGACATTTATTGTATTTATATTTTCAGACATTTAAATATTATATAATAACATATCTTTAATAAGTTTTTAAATCATAATAAGTGTGAAACATAAAAAATATATATTAAATTTGCTGAAATTTGCTTAAAAACAAGCATATATTTAATATAACATAATGTCATCACGATTTCTTAGGTTAACAAATTTTCTTATAAATGTCAATCAAATTCGTAGAATAGATATAAACCCAGACACATATAAAGTTCATCTTATACCAAATAAAATAACTGGATTTACGCTTATGGGTAGTGGTACCTTCCAAAGTGAGACAGAAACTTATACAGTTTCTAAAAAGGACCATACAATAGATTATGAAAAAATTACTGACTGGATAGAAAATGATAAAAGTCTAAAGGTATGGTATTAAAAATAAGTAAAAATAAGTAAATATAAATAATTAAATATAAATAATTAAATATCAAAATAAATATTAAATATATTTTGATAATGTATATAAAAGTATAATGGCCGAAAACAACACAAATGACAATGTAAAATTATTTATTTTAGACCCTCTTTCCGTCATAATTAAATTGGCAATTATTAGTAATAAACCATATGGAACGAAAATTTTGATACATAATAATGTTATATTTTTTCAAGAGCCCGGAATTTTCCAAGCATTTTGTCGATATGTCCTAAATACAAATAAATCGGATTTACAATATATGTATAACCCAATACACGCGGCGTGTCAGCATTTTCTAAAAAAAGAATATATTGAATCAACACCACGCATTAAAAGTTTATTCAAATGTGCTCAATTGGGCATTGAAAGGTTGAAAGAAACCTATAAAGAATATTCGACTATTTGTTTATGCTTAAATTATTACTACATTATTATCAATAATTTTGTCGAACAAATTTACAATGAGAATATTTTTTGTAAAGACAACATGTCCATTTTATATAACGCTGAAGTAATTGACAAGTTGAACAACCAATGGTCAAAGGATAAGATAAAGATAATATTGGATTTAATTAGTTTTTTGACAAACGATAAAATGGCCGCAAATAATGTTAAATCACTTGAAAATATAATGAATAACATTGATATCGAAACTCAGGAATTAATTAAAAATATGTAGGTTTTTAGATTATAGAATTAAGAATTTATATATGATATTTGATAAAAATAAAATAATTTATATCCATAAGTATTTAAAGATTTAAATTAAAAACTAAGTATAATGTCTACTTTTACTGATAAATCCAAAAATCAAACGCAAACCGATGGAAATGTTCTAACAATTAAAACCGTGCAAATTGCGCCATTTAGAACTTTAATGACTGCTCTAAAAGATATCCTCCTAGAAACCAATATTACATTTGAAGCCGACGGAATTCGCATTATTAATATGGACAAATCGCACACAATTTTGGCACATCTTCATTTAGCAGCGCAAAATTTCGAATTCTATGAATGTAAAAAGGAGAAGATTATTATTGGTGTTAATATGTTTCATTTGTTTAAGTTGATTAATTCTATTGACAACGACGATACTTTGACCATTTATATTGAAAACGGCGATTATGTTGATGGTATTGTTTCTCATTTGGCGTTGAAATTTGAAAACGGTGAAATCAAACAGTGTAAGACACAGAAGTTGCGTCTAATTGAACCTGACCAAGAGGAGCTCGAGTATCCAGATGTTAAATTTTCTTCCATCATCACTTTGCCTTCGGCAGATTTCCAAAAGATTATTCGAGATTTGTCTTGTATTTCTGATAAATTGGAAATCAAATCGGTTGGAAATGAGCTCATATTTAAATGTTCCGGTCAGTTTGCTTCGGCAGAAATTCATCGGGCTGAATCCGATGGAAGTATGGGGTTTGTTTTGAAACAAGATTCTTCTAAAATTATCCAAGGTGAGTTTTCGCTAAAGAACCTTGGTTATTTTATTAAATGTACTAATTTGTGTTCGCAAATTGAAGTTTACTTGGAAAATGATTTGCCGTTGGTTGTCAAGTATAATGTAGCCAGTCTTGGTGAGATTAAGTTGTGTTTGGCGCAATTGCCCAGCTCATAAATCATCCGTTTATTATTTTTTTGTTATCATTTTTGATAACAAAAAAATAAATTTAGTCAAATATGTTTTATTCTATAAAATGTTTAAATCTATATTCTCTATTTGCGTTATACGCTTTTTTTATTATGATACAATTTCTACCAAAAGTTACGCTATCTATATAATCATAATGTAATATTTTATTGGATAATTTTGTTTTTTCTATAATAAATTCACGATTTATAATATCAGTTACTTCTTTAAATATTTCAACAATTGAATTTGTGTGTTTATAACCATATTCTGTTTTATAATTATAACAGTCACCTTTAGACCAATAAGAAGTCTCAATATCTTCTATTATATAAATACCACCCTCTACTAAAATTGGAAATAATACATTAAATGTTTTTAATTGATGCTCAGGTATGTGTGAGCCGTCATCATTTATAAAAAACACATTTTTATCTATTAATGCCGATTTTAAACTATTTAAATCATCAATATTGCTTTGGTCTCCTTTAAATATAGTATATTTTTCATTATTTTTATTTTCACTTTCTTTATCTACACCATAAATATGGGCGTTTTTAAATAGGCTCATCCACATCGGCAATGATACTCCTGTGCCAATGCCTATCTCAACTATGCTACCATGTGAATTATAGAATTGTTTTAAAATATAATCATAATATTTATGATATTCATGATGTGTAACTTTATCTGTATTATTTAATTTTCCATAATGTAACATTAAATTTACATCATAATCACAAACTATTTTATTTTTATTATATTTAATATTAGTGCCAGAAAAATTATCGTATAATGTATCTTGCATTATTTTATTTATTATATTAATATCAAAAAAATCATCATATTTAATTATTTTAAGATGGTTATTATGTTTGTTAATGTATTCAATATCTAAATCATAACTTGTTTCGGACAATATATTATATCCTGATTCTAATAATCTATCACATCGAATATGCTCAAAAACATTCGAACATTCGTCAGGTGAAGGATTCTGATTTTCATTTATTTGACCATGAATATTCAAAATTATTTTACATTTACCTAATTCTATATCTCTATCTTTACTAAACCCAGAAATTAAATTAATAGTAAAACCATTTGTAAGTAAAAAAGCCAAAACCTTATTTCTCCTTGGCGGCTTTACGGGTAATGTTTTTGAACCATTATTACATACTTTCCAATCATATATAAAACCAAAATCATATTCTTTGTTATTAGTTTTTGATTGAATTAAAAATTCTAATTCACTAGATGTACATTTATAAGGTAAATGAATACAATTATTAAATCCATTTTTATTTAGAATTCTAATATTAGTTTTGCTATAATCATATATGGTATATTGTTTCAAATGAGGATGTTTATTAAAATAGCTTGAGATTGAATTTAAATGACATTGTAATGTTAATGGTTCTAATTGTAGAAATGAAAAATTGTTGGTTTTAAATTTACACATATTATCCCTTTCAAATAATTCAATAGTGGAAGGGTTTAATAAAAATACAATCTTATGTGGATTTATATTATTAATATAATTTATATCATTTGATATAATTGTTTTTGTTTTATTATCCGTTAAATTTTCAATGTATTGAATAATTGGTATATAACCATATGTACTAGGATAGAAAACCCATAATTCTTGTGATTCATTCTCTAGTAAAGTTATATCTTTATTAAGTTTATAATTTTTATTCACGAACAAATAATCAGCGTCCGGACCATTATTCGAAAACTTAGATTCAAGTATTTCCCAACCATTCGATTGTAAATATTCAATTGTTACATTTTCTAATGGTGCGCCTCTATTATACTCAACATTTTGTAATTCTATAATTAAATATTTTGCGTTATTAATAATGGTTTGACCTCCTTTTAAAATATCCAGTTCTGCGCCTTGGACATCTATTTTCACAAGGTCTGGTAACAAAAAGTTGTTGCGTTTTACAATTGTTTCTAATGTCATCGCTACTTTCTCTCTGTATGAATTTTCTGGATAAACATTTACAGAATTTGGATGACCGATTTCTTTATAATAAGAATTACCAGCAGGGTTTTCTTTATTTTCATAAAATTTGACAATCTTATTATCCACATCACTTAACACACCAATATTATATTTTAGATTTTTAGATTTATATAATTTTTCGGCTTCTTCAATCGCATCAAACGCGCAAATTTCAGCGTTAGACCAAATTTGTTTTGCTTCTTTCGTCCAATGTAGTGTTGACGCTCCAATATCATATATAACATTTGGCGTGAATGTTTCACTAATTTTTTTTAATATTTTTGTATGAGCTGGTGGCATAGATATATTTTCATACAAATCAAACATTCTCTCTTCGATTTGTGATAATTTATTTGTTTTATTATTTAATGAATCATTTTGAAAAAAAAGCAATTTACACCATTCGTCAGCCCTATTTTGCCAACTACTTTTTGTTGCGTATTCTTTTCCCCTTTTTTTAAGTTCAGTTTTTTGTTTCGTAGATAAACTTAATAGAGTATCTATTTCATTTCCATCTGAAATAGGTATACCATAGTCTCCAACTGTATTTACTAGTCCAGCAACCGGATAATATAAACAAATAACTTCTGAAGCAAGCAATTCGAGAGAAGTAATACAAGACGTTTCTTGAAAATAACTAGGATATAACCAATATTCAGCAGTTGACATTAGGTCGTATAATTGAGTTCTGTTTAATTTTCCCATATGTTTAATTGATGGCGTTTTACTAATGATTTCTAGAATCTTATTATCTTCCTCTGAATTTGGAAAATTATTATAAGAAGAAATTACTAGTTCAGCGTCTGGTAAATTTTCCAAAATATTTGACCATAATTGCGCCAATTTGTATAACCCTCTTTCACTACAAGACGTATAAATAAAACGATTTGTCACCTTCTTTCTTGTTATTAGTTTATCATTTGAAATAAACAATTGTGTATTGATTCCATTATTTATGGTATGGATTTTCTCCTTTAATTGAGGAAACGAAGAGAGAAACAAATTCTTGTGCCATTCTGTTTGACAAATACAACCAGTTATTTTTGGAGACCATTTTGTTAAAATATTTTCAACTGTTAATTCTGTTCCATATGCGTATAATGTTATATCATGCGCCCAAATAAACGTTTGATATGCCGAAAATGTCCTGTATAGTTCGTAAAAATTCAAATATCTTGAAACAATAATTGTGTGAAAAGGTGTCGTTTTTATCAAATTATTCAAATTATTCAAATTGATATATGTAACATTATCAATCTTTTCTTCATCAACATGACCGGCTACATAAATTCTATAATCTTCTGGGAAATATTTTGTTAGAGAAGCAACCGCTGTTTCAGAACCACCTAATGCGTTATTCAGACTAAATGTGTAATTCCATTTAAATGGAGCGTAACCTGTATAAACCAATATATTTTTACTCTTAAAACACTCATCTTGAGAGAAAGTTGAATCGGTAATGTTTGGTAATGTGATACCATATTTTTCATATTTAACCATGAAATCAGTGTGTTCGTAAATAGGATAATCAATTGATACTAAAAAGTCAATATATTCTTTAAATAATTGTAAAAAACCTAGGTCATTTTTAAATACATCAATGTCAATGTAAAACTGTAAATTATACAATAAATTTCCAATAATATGTTTGTTTCTCTCTATAGTCTTCTTTGTAAATACAATTTTATACATTTGTAAAGCAGTCTCGTAATCTTTAATGTTGTGACACACAATAATCATATAATAAGGCAAAAATAGATTCGGTATCTTGACGTCCAAAAATAGCTTATTATTTATTCCTTCTTTTAAATATCTTTCATTGTAAAATGGTTTGACAATGTTATAATAATTGTAAGCAACATCGTTCAAACCGTTAGCGGCATAATAGGTGACTAATTCATATAGACATTCTGCTCTCTCTTTATCATATGTAAAGGAGTTGACTAAATAGAACATTCCAAGTTCTTTTTGATTTAATGCGTTGTAACAATTATATAATCTTAAACAAGACACATATTTTTCTTGTGCCCAATTTTTATTGTTGAGTGTGACTTTATACCATTTAATAGCATCTTCCCATTTTCCAGAATCATAATAGCTATTGGCACAGTAAAAACCGTATCTTGTATACAAGTCGTCCTTATTTTGGAACGCTTCATTATACGCCTTTTCAAGAATTAAAGCATCGTTTAAATATTTATTTGGGTCGCGACTTCTTGCGCCCGTTTTTCCAGAAAGGGTATAATAGTTGCCTCTAATAATGTCTGAACCATTTACGGTTTCAAGACTTGTAATAACTTCATGTAATACACCTACATATTTCCATCTTTTGTTATTATTTACAATCTGTACTCTTGTATAACTTGCGCCATTTACATCCCCAAATTGTAAATGGTATGAATCTAAGATTAATTCTGGTAAAACAAAGTTACCGCATATTTCGTCGTCGGCATCAAATATTATTAGATATTTGCTTTTCCCAAAAGCATTTTCTAACGCTTTTGTTCTATTATGTCCGAAGTCTTTCCATTCGTCATCAATTAATTCTCCTTTTATTTTTCTCTCTTTGAAGAAATCCAAAATTATTTCTTTGGTGTTATCTGTTGAACCTGTGTCTGAAATAACCCAATAATCTATAGATGGAACCTTGTTTAAAAGTTTTGTTAATGTGTCTTTAATAATGTGAGATTCATTTTTAACAATCATATTTAAACACAACATAGGTTTAGGTTGTTCTATCAATTCCATTTATATGAAATATAATATTAACCCTTTAATTAGTTAATTAAAAATAATAATACTTAAAAATATGATTTTATTTATTATTACATGGAAAAAACTTCTAATAAAAAAGAAGAAACTGATGTTTTGATAAATTTTAGGGAAGTAAAAAAAGACACTATTAACGACATAAAAGATAATAATTCTAATAAAAATATAACTTCAAAAAAACCATTCAAACTAGTTGAAAACATTTATTATTTTACGCCTCCTTTTTGAAATTTTCAATCAAATCAATATATTTTTTAAAATCAGTTTCATAATTATAATTATTAATGACACTGAATTCGCTTTGTTCAATTTGGAAAAACGATTTGATTTGTAAAACAGCGACGCCTCTATAATTCGAATGATAAAAATATTGAAAATCTATATGCTGTGAATAGAGAGATAAAATATGGTATAACGTTTTCCATACATCACCCGTCCAGGGAATCATTGTTTTCAAAATTCCATTCTGAATTTTATGTTTAATAGGTATTTTCAATTGTTCGTCATAGTTTAATGGTATTATATCATCTAGTAATATTTTTCCGTTTTCATTTAAATGTAGCAAACTGTTATTTATATCTTTAACAACTTGTTCACAATGATGTAAGCCATCGATAAAAACAATATCGAATTTATCATTTGTTTTTGTTTCTTTATATTCAGAAAAAAAATCATCCGATGTTTTAATAACTAATTTGTCAGATTCAAAATGCGGCAATGGGTCAACGCCAGTCTTATTTTGCATTTTAACATTATTAAACGTATATCCGGTTTCTACACCGATTTCCAAATATTTGGCATCAGACTTGCTAATGTGGTTTATTATTAAATGACGTTGGTCGAAATCAGTGTTATATTTTGGTCTATACACAAAATTATTAATAATTTCATAGCTTTCACATGATTTGTATTGTAACAAAAAATATTTAATTAATACTTCTGGCGTTTCATCAAGTAATGTATAACATTTAAATCTGGAAAATCCATAAATGTCCAATAAATGCTGTAAATGCCACAGTTCGCATTTATTATCAAGTATATAAAAATCATTCCTAGTATCTTGATAGAGAGAAGTAATTTTATCCATATTCATGATTAAACTATCAAACCCGATAATACAATATTGTTTGTCATAATCAACATTCACTATTTTATTGCAATATTTATGTTGGTATTCGTCGTCTCTCTTCCAAATTTTACTATAATTATGAATATATTTTTCGTCTTCATATGCGTCCAATTTTTTCATTGCCTCATTTATTTTGAAATGATTGTAAAACATTGGGCTTATATAATATGGTCCAATTCGATTAATTTCGCCGTTTCTGATTAAAGAAAAATTGTTGTTATTATCATTCATATATTGAATGTATCCAAACTTATGTATTTTTGCGATTTTTGTCGTAATCGCAGTTCTAAGTATTATTTCATAATCGTCGCAAATAGGTAAAAATTCGCAATAATTTCCTGCTTCAATCAGTGCGGTTTTGCGCCAAATCCTTGGGTGATTTGGACAACAAACAAGATGGCTTAATGTGATATTATTCACGTTTGGTGTATTATAAACATTAACCCATTTTCCATTATATTTTTGACAATAATAACTGCCGTATCCTTTACAAACAAAATCTCCGAAAAAATGATTTGCGCCATTTTCATACATTGAGATGCAATCCATATAAATAAATCCAACATCTTCATTATTATCAAAATATGTGGCTGCGTCGCTTAAAACAAATGGTAAGATTACGTCGTCATGGTCAAACTCCAGTACATATTTCCCTCTACATAACCCAACTGCTTCGTTTTTTACATTACCAATGTTGCCATTATTTTCGCTTTTTCTATAAAGTCGCACTCTTGAATCATTTATCATCAATTCCCTTAAAAAATCGAAATGTTTATCATCTGGTGAATCATCCAAAATGATTAGTTCCCAATCTTTCAATGTTTGGCTTTTTAAACTGTCGTAGGCGCGAATTATTTTATGATAAGAGTTATATGTTGGTGTAAAAACGGAAAAAACTGGTCTAACTTTATCTCTCTCAAATGTACAATTGTGTATAAAACAATAATTTACTCCTCTATTAAATTCTGCGATGTTTGTTATATCTTTGAAATGAATCCATCGGCTGCGCATTCGGTCGGCTATTATAGAGTTAACATGTGGAATGTACTCCATTTCATTATCACCATAAGTAATTAATATTTGATAATTTGGGTTGAAAAGATTGTTAAGGTCTTCTTTGTCGCTTGTAAAAAATAAAGAACAGTCTAATTTTTCGTTATTGTCAATAAAAAATTTATCGATGCTGGCGTATTTTTCAAATCTATAAAATATAATGTATGGATATTTCATTATATTTTATTATTCCAATAAATTTTTAAATTAATATATTTTATAATATTTTATAATATTCCGGTTTATTATTCTAATATTCAGGTTTATTATTCTAATATTCCGGTGTATGTTTTTTGAATAAACAACCTTGCGGCGACAAACCTTTCAAATCGCTCGTAACAACTGCTGGATTTTGATTCGAACAATCCGACATCCAAATTTTTATAATACAGAAATTTTTTTTAGGGGAAATGGTAATCCCATTTACGCAATTTACATATGACAACTGCTTGCTAACTGAATTGCCTACTACAACATAAGTCAGCTCTTTCCAAACGCTAGAAACATTTTTATTAGAAACCTTGTACGAAAAGCACCCACCATTTCGATTTTTTGGGTCCTCCCAAGTAGGCTTTATGCCTTCTCGCATCATAAATAACATACAATTTTCTACTAAAATTGCCGGCAATGTCTCTGTTACAGCTATCGTTTCTTCTACAGTCGTGAATGTCGAAATTGGTATATAACTCTTAATACTCCAATCAGTATTATGAGGTAAATGTGCCCAAAGTGTCCAATTGTCTGATAACTTATTATATTCTTCCTTATTCGGTGTTTCAGTTGTCATTGTATTTTGCTGGGATTCCATTTGTAATTAATTATTTCATTTTTTTTTTAAATTGTTTTATAATATATATATTATTCTTTTTCTTCATTATTATTTTCATTTTCATTATTATTTTCATTTTCATTATTATTTTCTTCATTATTATTTTCATTTAACAATTTGTAACCGTTTTTCTCCAACAAAATGCTCTCGTTTTCATTTGAAAAATATAATTCGACCTCGTTGACCTCATGGTCAATTATATGAAGACAGAATTTGTCAGAGTTTTCAGTTATCTTTAAAATTTCGGTCAAATAATATTGGAAAAATTGTTTGGTAAACACGTTTCCAACTATATAAAAATTATATTTATCAGTTTTCAGGTCAATCTTATAAGTATTTTCGCCGATTTTAAACTCGACAAGTAAGAATTTTATATTTGAAACTTCATAAATATCGATTGATTCATCTAAATCGTACACTATTTTTTTATTTAAACACTTATTACTGTCATCTAATCGTGAATGTAACGCAAAATCACATTCTGTCATAGACAAATTATCGGTTAAAATGCCATTTTTAATGTATTCAATCATTGTTACTGTATCATTTTTTTGATTCAATAGTAAATCCAAATCTTGTTTCAACTTAAGTAACTTGGGCGTTTCTTTAATTTTTTGGTTTACTGTTTTAACAATATTCATATAAAAAATTTGAACTTTGCTATATAGATAAATAATGTTGTATGAAACTGTAATGAAGTATTCTTCATATCTTTTGGGGTATGTGCGTTTCAGATAATCATTTAATAAATAACCAACTAAAAGTGTTCTTAATAAATTCGTGATAAAGGATATCATTTGATAATTAATAAATAATTATATTTTTAAATCATTTATTAATATTTTAAACTTTGGTTTAACTTTGGTTTAACTTTGGTAAGCCGGACTACTCGAATTCCAATTCGGCTGTTTGGTTATAATGATTTTATTTTGTTGGTGTGAATCATTGTTTGACGGATTAGGGACAATAATATTTGGCGATTGAAAAAAAACAGGGTTTTTAGAAGGATTGTATTCTGGGTCATAAATTATAATATTTCCTAAAGCATCAACCGTTACATTATTTATTTTATTAGTATTTGAATTGTTCGATTTTGTATAATTTAATTTGCCCGTTGAGGCGTCTAAACCAAAAATATATAACAACATGCTTACTATTACAGTCATCATAATAAAAGGTATAAAAACAATGACCCAAGAAACAACGCTTAGCCCTTTTTCACAAAGGATATTTAATAATAGTGTCACCATTGTCATGACAATTATTTTTATAAAAGCGGTATTGTAAAGACCCTTGAATAAATCTATTAATATTTGAGTAAAAGAAAAAATTAAATAAATAATTGCCGGTCCGCATAAATTTATCATTATTTTTATTATAATAGGCGTATATTTTATTTTTCATCAGCGTAAAAGAAAAGTCTTATTTTTCATCAGCGTAAAAGAAAGGTTCACCGTCCTTTAAATATCCAACTTTGTCTCCGACTTCACCATCTTCGGTTAGTTCATAAATAAAGCCTTTTTCTTCGTTGTTTGTACAATATGTTACGTCGTCAATATCAATTTCAATGTATTCCTCCTCAGCTTCTTGTTCTTCTTCTACTTCGATTGAGCTTGCGACTGATGCTTCTTCTTCCTCGGAATCCGATTTTTCAGTTTCTACTTCGTCTGTTTCACTTACTTCTTCTTCTTCTTCTTCTTCTGCTACGCTTGAGTTTGCGACTGCTGAAGGGTCGCATTGTTTTTTACCATCCACAATATCTTCCTTTAAATTAACCTTAGACTCACATTCCGAAGATATATTTTCTTCTTCCTCTTCTTCTTCTACTTCTTCTTCTTCTAGTTCGATTGAGCTTGCGACTGATTCTACTTCATCCTCTGCTTCTTCTTCTTCATCCTCTGCTTCGCTTAGTTCCTCTGCTTCGCTTGAGCTTGCGAATATAACATCTTCAATCTCCAACTTAATATTTTCCTTTTGTTCTAGTTTTACAACGACGATGTCTTCTTCGGTTACTGATTCACTTCGTATTTTTTTGAGTTGATTCACTTCTTTTGTCAACTCATCTATTCTAATTAATAACTTTTCTATCATATGATTATTGTCTTTTGTTTCATAATTAGATTGAGGCTTAACTTCGCTTTGTAGCACAGGTTGTAGATTTAGATGATTTCTCACACTCGGTAAATTCATAATCGCGTCATGTGTTTTTTCCAACAATTCATAACGATATAAATGGTCCCCGAGCAATTTAT
>JACCDO010335885.1_pt1 | contig 24832 bp, 10 predicted proteins | sample 7446101 | NCBI WGS metagenome assembly JACCDO01 (sample SAMN15323440, study PRJNA562643) | freshwater metagenome | isolation source: river surface water | place: USA:Blue River Watershed | collected 2017-08-16 | reverse complement strand
GCAGATGGTACAGGAGAAAGCACCTTTACTGGTGGAGGCGACAAGGCAGCTGCTGGCTCATCACGAACTAACACCCTCTGGGGACCACCACTGCTGATGCGTCTCATCGTCTCGCACGCAATAACACTCAAGGTTTCGTTACCTTGATACTGCTGACCATTTTTTTTCAACGATCAAAAAGTACCGGCGCCGGGACCGAAGAAGGAAGTGTCGTCACCCAACCACGTGCACAATGCACATAGAATGCATTGTTTAGCGAGTTTAAACAACAACTAAAACTCTTGAATTTTTAAATCCCAAAGGATGGCTCTAAGACAGTTACTCAAAAGAAGAAATCGGTAAGTAACGGCAAGATATTAAAGCATTTGAAAGCAAATTCTGACACAATAAAATCGTTTCGTTTATCGACTTTGATGTGCTATGAAAGATATCGTATTTGGAAGGAGGCTATTATATGATATCTTTCATCGCACACCAAAGTAGATAAGTGAAACGATTTTATTGTGTCAGAATTTTCTTTCAAATGTGTTAAAATCTTGTTGTTACCGATTACTTTTTCTTGAGTACCTCTAATAGTATGTATGTGCAGGACCCACCCTTCCCAACCTCCCGTGAACGGGATGAACTATTCTCTTCGATTTTTAAAGCGAAATGATCAAGAGTCGTGCTTGCCAAGTTGATGAACACTTTAGCGACGTCATTAAGCGTGCACACATAGGGAAAGTAGCCGTTAGTCGCTCACTATAAGCGTTTCAATATGCAATAATTATTTACATTATTTTTTAGTGATTAGAAAAGGGTTGCTGGATGGGTCGGTGGTTGACTTCCGAGGCGCTATGTTGGAGAACGGATTCTCAGGTTTCGCCTTGCCAGCGACGCTCGCGAACGGGTTAGTCGATGGCGCCGCAGGGTTGCTGACAGCTGCGCTCTTGATAGTTTCAGCAGTCGCCGGCACTACTTTCACAGCGGGTTTCTCTTGCACCGGCGGATTACTTACTTGCGGCTTCTCTTGCACAGGTGGATTACTCACTTGCGGCTTCTCTTGCACAGGTGGATTACTCACTTGAGGCTTCTCAATTACAGGCGGAGTAACGTGCGGCTTTTCCGCAATCGATTTCTCTTGCGCTGGTTTCTCCTGCACTGGTTTCTCCTGCACTGGTGGATTACTGACTGGCTGTTTGGCTTGAGCCGGTGGATTGCTGACTTGCTTCACCGCCGTATCAACAGGTTTAGGCACTTTAGAGACACTAGATTTGGCATCTGCATCCGGCGCTTTGACGGTCTTCACACCAGTTTTAGGAGCCGCATTCTCTGATTTTACGACCGTTTTGGGTTTCACGGCCTCTGTAGCTTTAGTGTCTGACGAGGAAAATCCCCCAGTGAAAAAGCTGAACATGCTAGAGCTGGCTGCTGGCTTCGCCTCTTGCACCACAGCTTTTTGCGGAGTCACTGACTTGGGGACTGGTTTTGGTGCCTTCGGAGCAGCGCTGGGAGTGGTGTCATCACTGCTTGCTGCTTTCGGAGTCGCGCTAGGTGCGGAGGTACCTTCACTACTTCCTACTTTCGAAGCCGCACTACTATCATTGCTAGAAGCTTTAGGCGGCACTGTTTCACCTTTCGACTCACTCTTTACTGGCGCTGCAGTACCGACTGCGGCAGGAGGACTTGTTTTTGCGGGACCCGATACATCAGCGGCATTCCCTGTGTTATCAACGCTTTTGCTGGCTACAACCGGTTTGTTGGCAGGTTTTGGCGCGGCATTAGCTGCCACCTTTTTCACCGGTTTCGCGGCAGTTTGAGTGACACCGTCACCACCACTGGCCCGCTTTACCGCGGTCCCATACTTCTTTGCTTGCTCTTCTTGAAACTTCTTTTCCTTCTCTTCTCTTATCTCTTTCTCTTGCTGTAAACGAATTTTTTCTAAGTGTTCCTTCTCTAACCGTTCCACTTCTTCACGCTCCAGCTTCTCCTTCAACTCCTTTTCCTTCAGCAGCGCCTCGATCGATCTATCTCTTTCTTTCTTCTTTGTAACGGCATTATCCCAGAACTCATCAAATGCTGTTACTTGGTTAGCCGGTACCTTCACTACCCACACCGCGCGGAACTCTTCCACACTAAACTCGTTAGTGTTCTCACTGATATAGAACTTCATGTCCTCGTAGTGCATCTCTAATATCGACGCATACAACCGCGCTTTCTCCACGCTGTAGAAGAAGATGTCTTGCAACCGCCTCTTGGTGACGTTGTCGGCGCGGGAGGTGTCGATCAACTCACTGATGCTCTGCTGCACCGACACGATCGCTCGCAACACAATTTGGACGTTACTTACATCACCAAACTGTTTCCTGGATAAGAGGGATTTCACGGAGCTCATTAAGATGCCCGGAGCTAGCGAGCAGATGGGCGAGAAAATCAGCGCGAGGGAAGCGGGACTTGACGCCTTCAAGATACTCAGTTGCATGCTCTGTAGGTGCTTACAGTACGAGTTAACGGCTGTCTCGATTTCTTGAGCAGCTTCTGACGAGGTAGTGTTATTACTCCCGGAATTTTCTTTCGACGCGCCGCCTCCGAATAGATCCGGTAGAACAGAGGACACTACATCATCGTCGGTTACTGTGGCAAACCTAGTATGCGAGATTTGATGAAGGTAAAAGAAGGAGGAAGCTTGCAGGTCACCTCGCAGAAAGGCCACGGCTTCATCGCTGATCTTGGCCAACTCCCGACAGCCTCCTTGCACGATGCCGCTGATTGACAGCTGCAATTCATGCAGTTCGGCTTTACTTTTAGCCACTTCGTCGTTCTCGTCGACACTTCCCACCACTGCAGCACCCACCCGATTGGCGGCGCCTTCTTGCATCAAGTTCTTAACGGTCACAACACACAACTTGCACATCTCCTTGGACAACCAGTCGCACGCGTACAGAATAGAGCTGGCAGTAGTTGACACGTCATAATTGGTGCAGAAGGACTCGCTTGTCATGGGGTAATTCGTGGCGCCTAGGTCCCACAGCTGCCCCCATGTGCCCAGCTCCAGTGCGTTGTCTCGCTTGGGCTTGCCATCTCCATCCACGTCATCCACTATAAGACTAAGTGGCTTGACGTCAGCTGACTCCGTCTCCAGCCCCAGCAACTGCTCTATTGACCCCTTTCCATACACATGGTACCTATATGCCGCGTGCAACGGATCTCTTCGCAGTGCTGACACTATTGCCTCCTTGTGCGCCGGTTGCACAGCCATATACCTGTAAGTCAAGTTCTCCAACTCGTCCTTCGCAGACGAGGCAAACCCACGAATCAACCTATCCAGCACAGTCACAATCATGTCCCTATGCGCGGGAAGTTGCAGCCAAAATTTAAACAACGGCCGAGCAGCTTGCACACATAGTTGCGCCGCATAACATAGTGGTATTCCATTCTGGATGTAAGCGGGCTGGATATTGTCTAGTTTCGAGAAGTACAACTCGCTGTTTGTCTGTATTTCGCGCATGCTGTGGTTCACTGAGGACTGCACCACGGGCACTAGCTCACCTTCGAGGACGTCTTGCACCGCGCCTAGCACTCTGCTTATTCTCTTTTGAGTGTTGACCTTTGGACCTTGCGCCTCTTCCTGTAGCCTCATTGACTCCAGTATACTCATCCCTTTTGGAATTGATGATGGCAAGAGTTGAATAGGTGGTGCTTGTGCCACCACTGGCTCCTCAATCCCTTCCTCAACGAGAATCTTGCGCACCGCATCGTCAAAAGCCAAGATAACCTTGTACACAGGTGCAGCCAACCTAGCCGATGGAGAGAATATTGAATGCGCAGACTTCTCGGTAGTCTCCGCATCCAACCAGTCCGATGGCTTCTGTTGCTTCTCTTCAAGAGGAACGGAGCCATTGACAGGATAATCTGAGATGGCTTGCACTGCTTTCTCCACGAAGTGAACTTGCAGCTCACCCACGATAGCATCCTCAATATCCAGCCAAAACGCCAACGCAGCTTTCCTCGTCGTTTCCTTGATGATGTAGGTGATGTTGGTCTCGCCACTCTTCAGTTTCTTCCAAGTATTCAGGATCCGAATGACGTACAACAACCTGCGTAACGCGATTGTTGCGGAGTCCAACAGCGCCTTGATGTGGTCCGCGAACAGCTGGCTTTCGAGTAGCATAAATGCGTCGGGATCTGTTTCAAGGACAGGATTCGCGGATATTTCTGTCGATCGACGGAAAGTTGCCTTCTCACGTAACTCAGTAAGAACGGAAGTGCGGAATTTGGTACCGCAAATATCCAGCAGCATTCGCTCCGCGTCCTCTTCGCAATTCAAACAACCGATGGCTTTAACAAGGAAGCGAATGAACACCGAGCCTGCTTTCTGTGGCTCCACTAGCGATGCCTCCAACGCATCAGTCGCCTCTTCTAGCTTCTTACTTCCAACATCGAACCAATTGAAGTTTGATTGCTTCCAATCGGTAGCGACGTCTTGTGCCGCACCTTTACTTGCCACAGCGGTACTAGAGCTGCTAGTGGCATCACTGGATATTGCAGTAACACCATCGTACTCGTCATCCGAGTTACTCTCATTCGTTGCATTATTTACAGTTCCTTTGGCATACACATCCTCTGCGATATATAACACTACATCTTTGAGCTCATTGACTACGTTGTCCAGCAACACCTCTTTCATCTCCATCAAGTCATCGCGCACTTGGCCGACGCCAGTTACATCAATAAGATCCTCACTAAACATTAGTTCGAAACTCTTGTTGAGTGTTATGACAGCATTGAAATACTTCTTCTGCTGAAACAACCTGCTTATCTTTACCTTCGTATCCTTCAAAGACTCCAAATCTTTCAAAATTCGCAGCGATTCTTCCGCTTCAATCTTTTTCATCCACAATTCTTTTAATGAAATTTGTCCAGACTTTTTACTCATCAAAACTGATTTAATTTCACTCAATGACTCTTTTAAGACTTTAATGTCCTCCCTTCCCTTATTGTATTCTAGTATAACATCACTCATTGTGTCGATAGAGTTATTTAATCCACCATGTTGAAAGGTGACAACACCCTCAATTACTTCGTGACAAAGTTTTCGTTGCTCTAACAAGCGATTATAAAGGGGATTTTTCTCCCTTAGCGACGCCACTAAATCACTGTCATCATGCCCCCCAGATCCTCCTTCTAATTCTTCAATTTTGTTGCCTAATACTTCTAATACTACTATCAACGACCTGAACTCCTTTGGCTCGAAAAAGTATTGTCCTTCGATTCCCTTTCCAAGACGATCATCGAGTTGCGTGAACAGCTCAAACGCCTCGCGATAGTGGTCCATATCAGCCAATGCATCATCCAGACCGTCCATGATGGAACTGCTATGCTTAATGCAGTCAGCAGCACCCTGCTGAGATTCCACCTTGCCAAGTTTTTTTTTACATCTTGAGAGGGAGTACCGGTTTACCTGGTACCGCAAAATAAACAGTTAGAGAGAGATTTACTAAATGAATAGGAAGAATGCCTCGGAGCAGAAATACAGACTCGAGCGAACCTACTAGTTCGACATGTTTATAGCCCTACAGTATTGCTATCTTCAAGTGGTGCCACACCGGTCGAAATTTCCATTTCAAAAACCATAGCAAAATCAAAGCACTACATCAAGTGGACTTGACATCAAGATATAGAGACACTTCACAGGCGACTACCGACACGCCTTACGAAATAGCTTTGTAAGAAGCGCTGCGCTAGTAATTAATATGGGCGTGCCTCTCAGCTGGGGCTTTGTCCTAGTTCAACTACTAATTCACGCATTAGCGGGATCATACATGTTGGATACCTCATATGATTTGCCTTCAGCATTGCGGAGAACATTTGCACAGCCGACAAAAATATCGTCATCAGGCGGCTCGTTGAGTATAACTTTGACGGTGGAAGCGTATCGAGTGACCACTGAACTGTTCAGTTATACCACCAGAGCTTATTGTTACAATGGAAAGTGTAGTGTGCCAGGACCAACGATATCCGTGAAGCCTGGAGACACATTGACAATTATTCTACAGAACAAGCTTGCAGCGGATACTGAAACGGGGACAATGAACACTATGCATTCTCCTAATAAGACAAATATTCATACTCACGGGCTCCATATTGCACCTACTGTTGATAATATTTTCATCGAAGTAAATGGCGGCGAAACGCACACCTATGTGTACAATATACCTGAAGATCATACACCTGGCACTCATTGGTATCACTCGCACTTGCACGGCACCGCTGCGTTACATGTGATGGGCGGATTAGTTGGGGCACTGATAGTTGAACCATACGAAACCACTGATCTTCCTTCTGCACTTCAAACGATGACTCATAAAGTTATGGTATTCACCCATGTCATGATTGACCGAATCGGAGGCAACGGAACTGGCGCCTCCGAGATTAACACTGATCCTTTCACTGTTCTAACATACAATAAGTTGAGTACCAAGACTGGGTCTTCTCTCAGCATCAACCCGGTGATGAATATCGCCAGCAGCACCGTGTGGGACGCGTGGTTTGTCAACGGCCAGTACCAACCCACTTTGTACATGCTCAAGAACGAGTACTTGATATTTGACATGATCTGCGCATCTGGTGATCGAATATTGGAGTTGCAAATTCGAGATGGTGTCGGTATCTCTGGAGGTACGCAGCTCGGTGGTAGCACCTCTGCTTGCACGTGGTACCTGCTAGCCTTAGACGGGATCTACTTGAGCTCGTCGAGGAAAAGCTCGTCATATACATACGCGAAGCACTTGGTTATGATACCTGGTCAGCGCGCGTCAATCGCTGTTAAGTGCACAACGGCTGGCAATTACTACTTCCAAACCGTCGGTAGCACCACCGACTCTACTTCCGCGGACATCGGGGATATAGAGGTGAAGTCGCAGCAAATTCTATTCCACTTAACTGTCAACAGCACGGCGACAACCACTACTTACTCGGATCCACCCACCACATTAGGAGTAACCCGCCCAAGTTACTTGACCAGTCTTGAGAGCACAACTATAAGCTCCGCTAACACGTGGTCTATGTCAGTGGAGCAGACGGGCTGCTGCGACACCACTGCTGCTACCTACTGGTTAGGTATTGGTACCAACTGCACCCTCTCTTGCTTCGGTCGAGACGACTGTACTACTTTGTATAAGTCGGAAAGTTGGGACGTGCGGAACACATACCCAGTGACGTCTGGTCAGTGCGAGTACGAGACCTTTCCGGGAGAGATCGGGGACGATTTGAGCGCCGACTACAGGCATTCAGCTCAACTAGGCACTCCACAAGAGTTGACCTTATGGGGCCGAGGTAAAAGTGCTCACCCTATGCACGTGCACGTGACTCTTATGCAGTTTATACGACACGTTTACTACAGCAATGGCAACCTGAAAGACTTGAGCGCTCCTTACGGAGAAGAGGGAGACTGGAGGGACACGTGGCCTGCGTTACCAGGCAAGTCCGTACTCCGAATGAATTTCGCTAACTACGAGGGAGAATACGTGACACACTGCCACTTCCTGAAGCACGAGGATATGGGGATGATGGCTACCTTCTTTGTCTATGCTTCGCCTTCAGCTGCACCTACTACTGCAAAGCCTACAACAGCAGAGCCTACAGGAGTGCCCAGCACAGCGACTCCATCAACACAAAAGCCTACAGGAGTGCCCAGCACTGCAGCGCCATCAGAGTCTCCTACATTAGCACCTGTAAGTGGCACCAAGACGTTCGTCACATTCTCCACCTCATTAACCCTGTCCAACGTGACCGTTGCTGACATCGACAACGATGACTTCAAATCGACATTTGCTGCCGCAGTTATGGACGCGTTAGAAGCGCAGGATTTCCCCGCGTCCGAAGTCACCAACATCGAGGTGATGTCTGCTGTTCTCGCCACAAGCCAGCGCAGCGTGTTAGACCACATTTATGCAAGCATTGAGAGTGTCTGGCGCATCCTCTACTACTTTTTCATCGACGAAGACTCGCTGCAGTCCTCTACGTCGTCCTTGAGCCCGGTGGACGCTGTAGTCACCAGCAGCAGCGGCGCCAAAGTCACGTACGACATCGTGTTGGTGTTGCAGAACTCAGCTTATTCCAGCGCCGCCAGCGCGTCCACCGGACTGACAACCATTCTTTCCTCTAGTGCTTGCACCACGTTACTTGTGACTGCTTTGAACAACGGTGGCTACTCTGTAACGACAGTGAGTGCTGGCACCACCACCGTGACAGACACAAGCACCATAACCGATGACGAGGGAGACGACGAGGTCACTGTGCTCGGTTTGGCCTTGTGGGTCGTCATCTTGGTGGGTGTCATCATCATACTCGTCATTGCTGTCATCATCACTCTGTTCATACGCAAGGTGCGAAGCCTAGACAAGAGCGTAGTTGTGGGGTTTGACATGTTAAATGCGCATGACCACGACGGCTTGGAGCTACCCGAGAGAGAGAGCGTGGCCTTTACAATCGACACTGTCCATAGTGAGAACAACTCGTCTATGGATGCGATTGCCGGGGCTACGCACCGTACCGTACCAAGGAAGTCAGTCGCAGCCATGCAAGTTTCTACGGAGCAAGAGAGCCACGGCCATGCGCCAGCACCTAGGAAGTCAATAGCTTAGCCTGCGGAGCAGACCAACGGGCGCAGCGCGAAGAGAATACTTATTTCTGTATCGAAAGTTACATTATTTACAATAAATTCACTCTTGCATCACTTCTTTGGCGCGGAATTACTGGAAAACACGTCTGTAAACGGCATGATTGCTCTGTGGGTTGCAGGGTCGGGATCAGGCCGCAATACGACCCGATTCACACCGTTCATCGTCTTGTTATTGATGATGAACGGACAGAAATCCTTACTGTAACGGGTCAACTCGAGCTCACGAGGGAGTAGCAAGTTCTCTGCGCCACTGTAGAACAAGAATCCCTCGCCTAAATTCGCATTGCTATTGAGGTAATCCCTGAAATTGCGTGCCACGTAGATCCGCATCACATCGACAGGCGCATCCAAACACATCTTAAACTCACCAATTTGCACCGGCGAGTCCACTTCCATCTCGAGATCGCACGCAATATCTACCTTATCCTTGCGATCTTCCCACTCCAAATAAGGATCCACCTCCAACTTGGAGTACTTCACAGCGATGCTGCTGCACATCTTGCACAGCTTCACAATGCAATTCATGGTGCGGAGGATCGCCTTGCTCACCTTGCGGCGTAGCGTGAAGTCCCACGTGCTGGTGTCTACGGGTTTGACGGAGTACTTCAATACTTGCTGGCTGTAACTCTCATACTGTGCCGCATCCCGCAACAGGTTTGCGTACGTCACACTGTCGTCATCGAACATGGTCGCGGCCTTGCGCTTCGCCCAACCCATCTGATTGACGGTAATAGCAGCGACGGCGATGGCTTTCTGCACAGGATAAGTGCGATGGATGAACTGTAGTAACGCGAAGATAGGGCGCGCAAAGAAGACCCGAGAAACCCTCTTGAACACCACCAAATCCTCTGCATCATGGAGTAACCACGGTCTGTCTAAGTAGATGTGCTCATCCGTGTGCTCAATAGTGCGCTGTGGTGCGACTGCATCATTAACAACTTCGTCCTCGTCCTCATCCTCGTCCATCGAGTCATCGGAATCGGCGTCATCACCACGCTGCTTTGCTTTCTCCAGCTTGCTCTTGGCTCTGTCCTCCTCTTCCAACCGCTGCATCTCGTCCTCAATCGCTTTATCCACCACCGTGTACTCGATGCCGTTCAGCAAAATAACATCCCCAAAACTAACGGTTTTCTTCCAAGTACCGCTAGGTGCAACAGGCGCCGCCTGTGCATCGACCGCCGCATTAGGGAACTTAGTCAGCACCGAGCGCGAGCCTGTATACGCCGAAATAGTGAAGGGCAGCAGCACTCCTGTCCGACGGATCTCTTGAATAATTTCCGTTATTTTCTTCGGTGGAAGCAGTGAGTCCATCTCCTTCTTCGCCGCCAGAAACTTCTCTTCCTTCTGCTTCATGCGCTCATCTGCCTTCATCTCCATTCGTTTCTTCTCTTCCATAGCTAAAGTCAACTCATCCAACCGTTTTTTCTGTGCCGCAGTTGGAACTTTACTCATTTTACTGCGGTGTTCCCGGTACAAGGTTCTGGCCTCTTCATGCGCGTGATGTGCCTGGTCATACGCCCGCTTCATCCCCTCGAAATCACTGAGTGCCTTCTTATATGAGAGGTTCAAGGTGATCTTGGTGGCGGCATTCAGCTTATGCAACTTGGCCTTGTAGGCTTCCTCTTGCTTGAATACCTCGCATGCATACGACCAATTGTTGTTGATGCACTCACCGACGATGTGGTGCATGTAAGAGGGGAACTGTTTCTTCATCCGCTCCATTGTGTAGTCGCTCTTGAGTATAGGAGCAACACCGAAGAAGGCCAGAATCTGGTGATGAACGCTTTCACGCACTTCCATTTCACTCAAACGTAGTTGATAAAACGCCTTGCGCTCGAGGAGAAACGGAGTAAGAGCTTGGCGTTTCTTATACCCACGATACACTCGTTGTATTGTTGTTGCATTGTACTCGCGCTTCTTCTTATTCAATTCGACTTGCTTCAAGGCATATTGCTCACTCGTCAAGGCTTTGTAGTAGTTCTTCTCTTTCTCAGCACGGTATTCCATCACTTGCTTGCCTTGGAACTTGACACGTTTGCACTCTTTCGACGGTCGAGGAGGTACGCCGCCACTGGACTCTAGATAGCAAACACCGCATATTAGGTTGTAATGACCGGTGTAGGAGTCATACAGCGACCATTTCGCGGCTCGATCTTGGCAGCTCATGCACGCGTCGACCTGCCAATGGAAGATATGCAGACGTAAACGTCCTTTTTTGTGCATAATTTTAAAACAATTATCACAATAGGAGTCTTTACACTGGATGCAGCCCTTGGTACCGGCCTGGAAATCACATTGAATACAGAGTGTGAGGTCTAGTTTGGTGTGCTTCGCTCTCACTCCTCGCCGATGCACCTTAGTAAAGCACATGCCACACATCGAGTCATCGCATTCATCACAGAAGAAAACCGCGCTTTCAGTGATACAAACGGTGCATGGTACGTCATACATCTCTGCGTCGGAGGGCATGAGGATGGGGATGCCGCAGTCGAGCTTGCCCAGCAACCGCGGCTTCTTCCAGAATGAGGCTTTAGTGCGTGAGTTATACCAGTAAGGCATCTGACTGTCTGGGTCGATGTACTTGCAGTACAAGATCTGCGCCATACGCATGAGCTGGCGCCGTCCTATAAACCCGCGCATCATCCCTTGTATCTTCTTGGCGGCGATGTTCTTCAACTCTTTGATTTTCTCTTCTATTTTAAAGTTACTCTTGCTCTTCATCCGTTTCATATTCAAGCAGTGACGCACCCAACGCTGTAATTGGTTGCATTTTTCCATAATAAGCTTGATTGCTAGTGCATTCGCGCCTTTTTGCTTCAACGAAGACACCACCTTCTGCATGTCAGGCAGGGGCAAGAGGTAAGTAAACACAAATTTCATACACAGCGCCGCCTTTCCAGTGTAACGTCCGTAACGGAAGGAGAGTATGAGGTCGTTGGCTGAAAGCAACCCTTTTCTAGTGATGAAACTAGGCGAGTCGGTGGCAGGAGGAGGAGGAAGGTCCTCAGTACTCCCAACGGCTGCACTAGCAGCAACACTATTACCACTACCATCCTCACCGACGTACGCCTTTATCTCTTGGGGATCTATGTTGAGGAACATAATCGCGCCCATGTTCTCCAAGAATACCATGAAGTTGGGGTACGACAGCCGCTTGTCCGCAGCCAACTTGGCCTTGGAAAACAGCAACTCAATCGCTTTTTCATCCAATTTATCCGATTTCTCGCCTACTTTCTCTGATTTCTCGCCTACTTTCTCTGATTTTTCGCCTACTTTATCCGATTTCTCACCCTTTGCCTTTTTATCCTCGATTATCTTGCAATCCTTCATGAGTTTGATGACGCGGCTGCTGTCCATCTGACTCTGTTGCTGTGTAAGTGTCATGAAGAAGCGCTGCATCTCATGCTGAACATCGATATTCTTGACCTTTTTACTCCCACTATACAGATAATCAATGGTTTTAAACAAAACGGATCGTTCGAACAGCTGCTCACCTGCGAGTAGCTGCTCACTGACAGCGCGCTTATTACAAAGCTTGTAATAGAAGTTACGGAATGCTTTACGGCGCAGAAACCAGCCTTGAATGATGTGGATCCCCTTCACGCGACCCCACTTCAAGTGACGCAACACCTTGATACCTAAGTGACGACGATACATAGTTTGCACCTTCAAGGCAGCCTTACACTTACGGAAATAACGGCGTATTGATACGCGCCACCTTGGCTGTATTACCTTCAATGACTCCAGCACCAAGTGTCGACGCTTCCATGTGATGTACCAATGTTGTATCCGCAGGACTAGTATGATGTGTCTGCGCTCAAATAGCACAGAGAAAGCGGAGTTTACCTTGTAAGTCTTCCACGCGCGGCGTATTTTTCTAACGGCTTTATCCATTTTACGTATTTGCCAAGCGGAAGCTACTTTAAAGTTGTGAAACAGCACTCCTGGACGTCGGAGTGCAATCGTAGAGAGCGGATAGTCAGCCGGTAGCATAAGTGGAGTCACTTTCTTAGCCGTTGGGCGATAGGGATCGATCTTCGCCGACTTTGAAGACATAATTAGTTTAGAGGAAGAAAGTAGCGAGCCGAACATGTCACTCATGGAGTACACCGTATTCAATTTATAATTATCGCTTATGAGCTTGCTTATCGCATTACTATTCCATTTCCTTTGCCTGATCAGGCGGCTTCTGCAGCGAGTACCCACGGTTGGCAGCCTGTAATTGCGCACAATATAACCTCGACTCAGTGCTTGAATAATCTTCACAGCATTATGTCTACGTAACTTTTCCTTATATTTTATTCTCGTTAATATGCCGCGTACACGCGAGTTGATACAGTTCACAGCATCAATGATGAACTTATCGTCTTCATTGGAGCCACTAATGTTGCCGATGATACTCCCTTTTTCTTGACTCTTGAGATACTCCATTCGCAACCGCTTCCTCTCGGCAACATATTCTTCTTTTGCCTTTAATAATTTGGCATATTTCTTTCTAAAAATACGTTTTCTTCGCCAAACTAAATTACGAAACCAATTTTGAATTTTCTTTGCTGCACCATTCTGCTCAAAATAGTATTTATACAAACCCTCTGTACTGCTGTAACGCTCTTGTATCTTCTCACGATAACGTATAACTTGATATCGAATAAATCGTCGCTTACCCAACAGCCTGCGATAGTGTTTCTGGATCGTGATACAAGCATACTTTCTACGCCTAGCACGACGCACTATCGATGCCGCCAACTTCAGTTTAAACTTGCGCCATGCAAGAACAAGATGATGAAGAGGCACGTGAAGAAGCGCTTTCTCCATCAGCGATGGCTCTTCCGAAGTCAACTCAGTGTCACCTTTGATCTCTTCCATCGACGCAAATAACTAGATGGCGCTCTCACTTCTGACAAACATTGTTACCATGTTTCCTTTTTTAAATAATACCTTCTTCCGAAGTTCTTCGACGAATTTTTTAAAATCTGGTACCGGCGTAGATAGTAGTTTGAGTATTTGCACACAATAATCACGGATATACTAGACTAGTGAATGAAATAACAGTTAGTCTCTACTGCAGCCGAGCTTACACATGACTATTGTACAATTATAAGCAACAAATGGACGCCGGTACCGCACCACAGGGCTGAGGCTCTTAAGGCTCACATTCATTCAAAGTGGTCTGGTAAAACCATCCTCTCTACGGTATCAAACAGTCTCCTTTTCGCGCATCAGCATCTTCGAAACATCCCATCGAAGACTACATGGTCCAAGGCAGAACGCGAAATTGGCTGTATATTCTACTCTTTTTCATAGTTTTCTTAGAGTGGCTTGAATGCTTTGTGCTATTAGCATCATTGAAGAATGGAGGAAATGCAGGAGGCGGTAGCAGTGGTGCTAGACGAGCAAGAGACGTGACATTAAAGCCTAAAGTTGTGTTAAAAGCAGCAACTATTGTATCTAATGGCAATAGTGATTACTATGCGGCTTATGACTCAACTGTTAATGGTAACGAGGATAGATTTCATGATGAATTGACTAGTAATGATGCATCATACATTACAATATTACCAAAGGGGTGCAATGTACCTATAGTATCACCACCTGTATTAGATAATAGTACATCATTAAACTTAAATAATGGATATTATAAAGTTGACACAACAGATGCAGGGTTTGCAGCAATATTTAGACAATGTGCACCATATATTGCCCAACACCGAGGTTCTGTGATGGTTATTCATATCCCCGGTCACTTACATCAGAACAGAGCAGCATTTGACTCAATAATGGACGATATTTCTATCTTACATCTACTTGGTGTTCAAATTGTTTTAGTCGCTGGAGTACGGTCACAGTTAGACGAAAGGTTGAAGTCAGCAGGATTGACCACAACTTTCCACAACAGTATGCGCGTCACCGACGACCGAATAATGTCTTATTTGAAGGAGGCATCGGGCTCTGTACGCTTCGACATTGAGTCATCATTAGCGAGAGGCTTTAGGGGCAAACCAGGGAATAGCGGCATCAATGTTGTCAGTGGAAATTACTTTTATTCCGCTAAACCACTCGGCGTGCGCGACGGTATCGACTTTAAATTCACTGGTGAAGTAAGGAAGATTGAAGTGGAGAATATTAAGAAGCGTCTTGAAGGCGGCGACGTCATTATGTTGACATCACTAGGGTACTCACCTTCCGGAGAAGTGTTCAATGTTCCATCGGAATCTCTTGCCGCGGAATGCGCCGCTAACATGAAAGCCACCAAAATTATATACTTAACAGATGGCGAGTCGTTGTTGGACAACCGATCGCTCAAGCTAGTGCAGTCGATGCGTCTGGCTCAAGCCGTTAACCTGCTGCAGAAGTACGGCATTGCGAATAACAACGAATACAACAAGTTTGAAAGCGAGTCAAGAGCAAATGACGAGAAAACTATGGAGAAATTGAGTGAGGAATGCGCAACGACTATCAGCAGTCTGAGCAAGCAGGACGGGTTACTAACACCATTCAAACGACGAAGAAAGTTCGCAACGAAGAAGAGTATTACGAATGACACAATAATTGCTGCCAACAGCACCTCGCTGCCGTTTTCTACCAACTCTTCTGTTGCGGAATACGTGCAACTAGTGGCGCGCAGCGTACATGCGTTATTAGGCGGAGTAAGACGAGCACATTTGGTTGCGGCAGCATCTGGTAACTTGTTAAAAGAGTTATACACCAGAGATGGTGCTGGTGTTTTGATCTCACGGGATGTTTATGAAGGCATCCGACAAGCGCAAGCATCAGATGTAAGATCCGTTGAAGAGATAATCAAGCCTTTAGAAGCCGAAGGGATATTGGTGCCGCGATCAAGAGATCAACTAGAAAAAGATATGCAAGATTGTTTCCTGGTAACTAGAGACGGTACTACATTGGCATGTGGCATGTTGAAACGGTATGGCGATAATCATGCTGAAATATGCTGTCTTGCAGTCAACCCAGCCTATAGACGCGAAGGAAGAGGAGAGACACTGCTTGCATACTTGGAGCGCAGAGCTCTGTTGATGGGAATCACTCAATTATTCGTGCTGAGCACCCGAACCATGCAATGGTTTGAAGAGAGAGGGTTTATTGCATCGGATCCAGAGCTTTTACCTCCAACTCGCAGCTATAATGCGACAAGAGGGAGTAAAGTATATATAAAGCAGTTGAGCACGCAAAGGGATGTAGACGCCGAGGAATTATTATGGAACATGTAAGTCGCGACGATGTACATATGTCGGGCAGGAGTAACACTGCCAATTGTAATGTAATAGATTATATACTCAACCAAAACCTCCTTCTGTCTGCCCAAACAGCCCATCCTTATGCTCAACGGTACCGGCCCAACGGTACCCGGTCATCTGACTCGGACGATCCATCCAACGCGTATACCAGATACAAAGCGAAGGCAGCGTATCTACCTTCAATTACTGCCTATATCGCCTAATACTAGTGCTATTTGCATCAATGACACTCGCAGCACTCACCCAGATTGGCTTATTATTGCTATTTTTATTGCAAGGTGTATCAGCAGGAGCTGATTATTATAAGATATTGGACGTTCCTCGAACAGCATCAGCAGCAGATATTAAGCGAGCTTATCGTAAGTTATCATTAAAATACCACCCTGACAAGAATCCAAGTGAGGATGCCGCCGCTAAATTTGCAGAATTATCAGTGGCTTATGAGGTGTTGAGTGATCCTGAGAAAAGAGAGACGTATAATCGTGGTGGTGAAGAGGCTGTGAAATTACAAGAGCAACGAGGAAATACACCTGCACATGATCCATTTAGTATATTTGAAGCATTTGGTTTCGGGGGCATGGGGGGTAGAGGTAGACATCAAGAAGCAAGGACACCAAATGTACAAGTTCCATTAAGTGTTACATTACAACAGTTATATCTAGGTGAAGTTTTGGATGTAAAATATGCTAGACAGGTACTATGCGTAGAAGCATCGTCATGTCAGAAGGATGATAGAGAATGTTCTGGCCCTGGTGTAAGAATGCGTGTACAACAACTTGCTCCTGGATTTATGCAACAAGTACAAGTACATGATGCAAATTGTGTTGCTCAAGGTAAATCATGGAAAAGTAACTGCAAAGCGTGCCCTAAAGGCATGACTGAAGAGGAAGAAATCGAATTGACCGTAGATATCAAAGCAGGTATGATTGATGGTGACACAATAAAATTTGATCAAATAGCTGATGAGGCACCAGGACATATCGCTGGTGATTTAATTTTTGTTGTGCAACAGCAAAGGCACGAGTACTTCACTAGACAGGGCGACGACCTATACATTAGTATCGAAATATCGCTTCTAGATTCGTTAGTTGGATTCAGGAAGACAGTGAAACATTTAGACGGCCACGATGTACAGATCGAGAAAGACAACGTGAGTTACTGCTCTGAAGTAGTAGTTATCAAAGGTGAAGGAATGCCTAAGCGCGGCTCCAAGAACGCCTCCAAAGGCAATCTACATGTCACTCTTTTGATCAATTTCCCCAAGCAATTCTCTCCTGAAGTCAAGGCCAAGATCAGGGCAGCGATACCGTAAGAAAATTATTTTTGGTGTATTTTTTATAAATAAAGTAGATAAAACAAGAGGGAGAAGAGTAGGCTTGTTACACTTGATACATCTATGTACAACGTATTCATTTAGTGGTTATTTAATATGTTAATCTTTTGCTTTGGGCGGCATAGACTCCTCCCGCCGGCAGCTTCTTGCTCACCATCATACTCTTATATTCACTGTGTTTTACAGAATTTAGCGAAGAAACGGGTGATTTCAATGCCAATTCTGCAGCAAGAATGCTATCCAGGGATTTCCGGGCATCTTTGTAACGCTCATTGCTATCGCCTGAATCCGCTCGATACATCCGCTCTGCCGATGCCGAATCAGTATCAATAGTTAGCTTTTGTATAAAAGAAGGTTTTCTGAAAGGCCTCACCATAGGCAAGGAATCACTTTGTTGCCGGGTTGAAGTAGATGAATTCTTCTCACTCACAACTTTAGAACGTTTCATTCTTTCAGTCTGGAATAACTGCAGTAACTCCGGCAGACAGCCAATCGGGTCGATGATTGGCCGGGATATTTTAGCGGCGATAATGGCATCGTTAAGACTCTGGTCTTCATAGTGCATAAGTATCCCAACGCAAGTGGAACCTGCTCGATGACAGCCAGCTAAACAATGTACAAGTACATTTGATCCACTAGCCATAGCTCGGTCTAGAAATTGAAATAGTCTTTGAAAAAATTGATAAACATCTGGAGCAGTACTATCAATCATGGTTTTCTTGCCTTTATGTTGGACGCACTTTTGCCAATTAGCTATTGGAAAGTTAAAATAACTAATATCACCTCTTCCTTCATGGTAATTCGGTAGCTCTCCTGAGGGCGAAGGACGAGTACAATTCACGACATACTTTATATTATGCTTTCTTAATGCTTGAATATCAGAAGCAACATGGTAATCACCACAATATATAATAGATCCTGTTGGTGATTTATATATGGGATCTAAATGAGGATTCTTAATGTTCGTGCGTGACATAACTTTAAAAGCTTCTTGAGTGAAATCTACTGATCTACTCCCACCTTTCCTCTCCACATCATCTGTTGAAGGAGTTGCACTACTTCCACTGCTCAAACCTGTGAAGTCTGATATTAAGGAAGAGGCTAACGCTGCTAAATTTGATAATCCTGAAAAAAATTCATCGCTGGTGATGGAACCTTTTCTCTGCTGCTTTGAACGGTATCTCTTCATACTATTATATTATATTATAAACGACACATGCCCATCGATGGGATCTACTCTCTATGCTGTTCATGTAATATCAACGATGGAACTGTCATAGCAGGTGATATTTTCCGTCCTTCTGAAGTTTCCACTTTGAAGAAAAGAAAACGGCCCCATCTGACATCTCACACCTTATACTTATATATACCTTATACTATAATATACCTTATATTATACAACAGAAAGGGTGATGTGTACAGTGTACTGCACCTCATAGCTGTATGGTTCTGATATACTTATTTATTCCACAAAGTGTAAAGTAGTTAATTTAGGGATATTGCGACAATAAGCGGCGACCAAATAAATAGACTTGGAAAATGCATCAACGACTACTAATACGAAACTTATTACCTGTATACACTATTCTTTGTAGCATATTCAGGCAATTCAAGTTGAAATTTCAACACAGGAACTGAATCGTCAGTGTCACACGAAGTAAGTCACATTATCGCTGATCAACGTGCATGCCAACATTGACATGGGCGAGTTCGAGGTGTACGTGAGCAAGGAAGACTTCAAGTTCAACTGCTCGCACTTTATTGCATTCGAAGGCTTTCGAGAGCGCTTGCATGGTCACAATTATCGCATCTCCATCAAGGTGACTGGTACCAATACTATAGGTATGCTTCTTATTGTTATATATAAAATTTAAACCCTTAACTGCATTGTTTTTTGTAGGTGCTGATGGTTATTTGATTGATTTTGGTGATATTAAAAGCATAGGGCGATCAATATGCAAGTCGATGAATGAATATTTTATTGTTCCAATGAAATCAGATGTCATGACCATTGGTGAGGACAATACAAACACAAATAATCTTTGCATGGAATGCAAAGATGGTTCATTTTTCTCGTTTCCAAAGAATGATTGTATTCTACTGCCTATTGCTCACAGTAGTGCTGAAGAGATTGCACATTATATTTGGTGTCAAATAGTTCGTAAATTAGGAATAGAAGTCTTTATATCACGAGGTATTACATCGTTAGAAGTAGGAGTTGCCGAAGCACCTAGTCAGATGGCACTATTCCGTCGCAGTGTGCCCACAACAGAAGACGAATTGATCGAAGTTGAACACTGCAAGTTTCGTGTAGCATCTGGCTGTCTTGATTGTTAACATTATTTGCTTGTAAATTAATTCTTAAATAATAGTATATTGCATGGTATTGTTACTGCCTTTTCAATGCTGAGTGCAGTTACTTATATCTACTTGGACACGCGAAGTGGCACATATTTACCAAATAGAAAAACGACTCACAGAGATGCAATCAATATCTTAATTATCTTAATTAATGAACATATTAAGAATACAAAGTTTACATTACAAGCATCTGTAGTAATGTAATAGAGCAGTGTGTTTGCCCTTCACAGCAGCTCCTAATCCCTAGCCGGTATCCGGTAAAAATTGGTACCAAGGTACCAAAAAAGAAGAAGAAGGCGTGTGTTTTTCAAGGGAGACCAGAGTACTTGCTACACAAGGGTACGTATATTCTGTAAACAATAGGTCTATAAATGGCTGATTTGGAGGGTAAAATCGAAAAGGAATGCCAAGTAATCCTGCGCACTGACAGCGAAGAGTGGGATAAACGCAACAAGGCTATGCTGAACCTGACGGCGATTATAGCAAAGTACGAGACGGCAACGTATCAAGTAATCGTTGACCAATTTACCACAGGAGTCTTCAGACTACTAAAAGACCCTGTCAAGTCTATGATTAGCGATTTGAGGTCGCAGCAAGTTAGAGATACGTGTTTATTTCTCATGAAATTAGCAGAAATAACTAAAGATTTAATGAAATATTTGTTGCGTGAAATATTCCAAACTGTTCTAGATGGTATTAAGGTGCCCAATAAAGTGATGAGTGGATTCGTAGATAATTGTATTATCCACATCATTAAACACACAACCTTCAAATCAGGTCTACCAATTTTGATCAACGAATTGAAGGAGAACAAAGCAAAGTTTGTTCGCGAACGTTGCTTAGATTATATAAATGACATCTTATTAACATGGGACGTAAGTGAAAAGGAGGCAGACTCACTGGTGGACAGCATCAAGAATGGTCTCGAAGACGCATCAGTCAAAGCGAGAGAGATATCTAGACTTGTTTACTTGAATCTGTTTCAAGTTTTCCCAAAAAAAGCAGACAAAATCAAATCCCAGGTCTCTCCTGCACTGCGCGCGAGGCTAGCTAAAGCCGAGATTGAGCATTTGAAGCATGATCAAACGGTGGCAGCCACTAACGAAGTAGTGGCAGTCGAGAGTGTCGTCGTTGAACCAGTTACAGAGACCAATGACACTGCTGACGCTGCGACAAGCATTGCACCCACAGATAACACCGCTCCTAATGACGACACTGTTAATGAAGTTGACGCGGGTAACGCTAGTGTATTAGACGGAGCAAGCATAACACCAAGCCGCAAGGTCCCGTTACGTGTGCGTAGACAGAGCCTTGAAGATGGCGCGGTTACATCAATACAAGCGATTATAAGAGGTAAACTGTCACGTAGACAGTCAATATCGAATAATTCGGGCAAGGAAAGTCCAGAGAGCACAGGTGCTGGTAACATAGTGTTCAATAACGGCTCGCTCAGTCCAAGCCCGATCGTCGAGCTAATAGAATCGAGCGACAATAACCAGATACCTGCCAACGCGGACAACTACATATCCCCCATGATTTCCCCCATGAATAACACTTGGAAATTGTGTAAATCAGAGCCCGTAACCCCTCAATTCACACTGGATAGAACTCCACCGGTTCTGAGCAAGACCCCACCTAGCTCCGCTAACAAGCTGCCAACACCATCATCCACATCCTTTTCATCCCGCTTTCCTAGTGCTTTTGCATCACCTGGTCACGACACTGCGGCATCCTCATTATCACCGGTCACGGCCAGCACCGAAGACTCCTTGCACACAACCCCACCGAGTCATTTGTCGGTTGGACTTGAAGTAAAGATAAGAAATAAAGAAGAAATGGGCGTTGGAGTCATCCGATTTATCGGGGAAACATCGTTTGCTGCAGGCTATTGGGTCGGCCTGGAGCTGAGCCAGGGCGGAGGGAAGAACAACGGCTCTGTCAACGACGTGCAATACTTCACTTGTGCTGATAACAGAGGACTGTTTGTGCGACCAGTGCAGCTGGAGGTGGTCGAAGACAGCAAGACAAGCCCGGTGAAGGCAGCTGGAAACGCAGAAAAATTAGTGGCTTTGGTAAAGTACAAGATATCCAATCTGATGGACATGCTGAACCGCCAGCTCACCATAGTCGAGGAGCACGAGAACAGCCGCGCAATAGCGGACAGCGACGTCAGCTTAACGGTCCAATCCCTGCTGGAAATAGGGCAAAATGAGGTTCAAATAATTGAGAAATACAACGAATACTTCCGTTCCTTGAACCAGTCGTAGTCGACCTAGCAACATTATGTTACAAACATGACACTTTGTGTATATAACTAACTCATCCATCGAGACCTCACTCACCCACTCACTCACTCACTCACTCACCTACTCACTCACCTACTCATTCGGCGCCTAGTCGAAGTAGTCCTCGATGTCCACGTCAGGATTCAGGAGCTCGATGCCGATGGCACTCACATCGAGGCAATTGAGTATTAGATTCTCAAACGTTTCCTCTAAATCCGTGTTACCAATGAGCAGCGCACCCACAATCTTACCGTTGGACACGACGAGCTTGATGTACTCCGTCCCGGGGGTGATGCGGGTCCATATCTCCGTGCTGCTGTAGCTGTCGCACTCAACATCATACGTTGCAGGAGTGATCGCTCCTCCTTGGGCGACCACTGCACCGTGCTCTCTCTTGATCAAGCCATCAGGGGCAACCACCATTTCTTTAATCGCATTTTCCACACCATCACCTAATCCCTGAGCATTGTAGCGCCCAAGTAACACCACTTTGAAGCCGAAGAATCTAGTTACATGAGCAAATAATTCAAAAAAGAAGTCGCTGGCCATCGCGTCAGCGACGCCCAGCATGCAGTGCGCAGTGTATATACCCATGGATCGCGCTTGCGTCCACAGACGCATCTGATACCAGTTTGTGATGCTGGTATCGGATCTGTGACAGCTGCAGCAGTCACCAGCCGCGTATATATGAGGGATATTACTGCGCATGTAGTCGTCCACAATAATTGCGCCTTCGCGATCGACTAGGATCTGATTACCTTGTGCGTCGCCATTGTACAGAGACACATTGGGCGTGACGCCAGTGGCGCTGATCACGAAGTCACCGCCTATAACCTCACCGGTGCTCGTTAACACGTATATTTCGGCGGTATAAACCAAGGGATCTAGCGGCTGCAGCGCGATGTCCCCCGAGCCCAGACTGACCCATTTCTTCTGCGTGTCCGTATACGCCAGGATTTCTTGTTTAAAATGAACATTTAGCTTGCCTATCTGCGCTGTTACATCACTTGGTAACTGCTCGATTAGCTTCGATTTCACCAACCATTCTGGACCCAAACCCGTACCGGCAATCCTGTAGTCGGATCCTCTATTTACAGCCTCTGTAGGAGTCGACTGTTTACTTGCAGTGGTCGAGAATACCTCTGTATTAGTCATTCCTGCACGCTGAAGTAACGTGGGCATGATGAAGGCCGACGCCGACGCATCGAAAAAAGCACTTCCAATATACTCATCTTTCACAATCCATTCAACATCACAAAATCCAAGCACATGCAACAATTCTAGCGCTATACCACCGTTTCCAAGGACAATGACCTTCTTCCCAACTTGAAACCTCTTAATTAACTCATTGACGGACTCTAAATCTCTAATACCAATTACATTTGGATGATTTGTAACTAGCTTTGGTGTTGCGCCAGTACACAGACATAACTCGCTATATGCTAGCTGTTCATCATCCGTGTAGATAATCTTTTTTGCAACATCAATAGCCTTTAGAACACCATGCTTCACAATAATACCGGGATTTTCTAATTGAAAACAATCTGTTTTCTTCTCATAAACAGCCAACTCTTCCAAATGCTTCGATATTTTCATTACACTTGACGACTCCTTCAGTATGTTCGTTGCAGAGAGCAATAACACTCGCTGGCCATGAGCTGCCAGCTCTTGAGCACAGGATACTCCTGCAATGCCACCGCCTACAACCACATGCAATTTAGCGGTTCCTTGCACATTGTTGTGACGACTAGACTTGCGGGGAGGTAATGCCGTCATGGACATGGACTTTCCTCTCTCCTCCTTTTTCCTCAAAAAAGTTTTTCTTCGATGTATTTTGGGTGTGGATTCAATTTGACTCAAGTAAAAAATCTCTCTCAAAGCATTATGCTCTCTTGCAACTTAAACCGTTTAAGATTGTCAAGTGTACCGCAAATCTGAAGACTATTTAAGGTCAAACCACGCCATATTCAAGATTTTATCACTCAGTTTTAGGACCGCTTTTTGGTAATCCTTCATAAAATTGGAAAGAAGAAAAGTACTTCTTCTTGCACTACTATTGCAAACAAGCTGTCCCATAAGAGTAAAAGATAATGCTATCGAATAATTAGGCATCTATTTTATATACAATGTTCTCTTCAGTCATGATGATAACTCCTTCGACCGCGTTACGAAGGGGGGTAATGAGTACAAGTAAATTTACCATTAGAAGAAAGAATATCATCAGTAATAGTAATATTTCTATCCCCGTAAAGTATTTCTCGTGTGCAATGAAAAAACAATATTACATGAGTAGTAGTATTGTCAAACGAAGTTATACTTCATCATCCTATATGTACAATAATAATAATAATGATTCATTTTGGAGTATGAGTGCACTTGATCCAATCAACGACATTATCTTATATCCAAGTAATTCTGATGATAATAATGATAATAAATCAATCAAATCATTGAATAATAATATAGTATGGAATTCATATAGTGATAAAGAATATGGTGGGTCATCAACATCCCAAGTTATATCATCATCATCCATACCCAACAACAATAATAACAACAACAACAATAATAATAATCACATATTATTTCAAGGAAACATAAATTACCAGGAAATAATAGCAAAAGATGATATAAAATCATCAATAAAAGGTTCATTTTGCGCCATAACTGGTAAACTAAGTAAAAGTATTGATTTGAGAGACTACGAAGGCTTCGAAATAGAGTTTGAGAGCGTGAACAACGACATCGTTCTGTACTTCAACACGAAGTACCAGTCGTTCATCGAAGACGATTTATACCAAGTTGAAATCCACCTCAAAAAAAACAAGAGAAAAATATTTCATATTCCATTTAGCAAGTTTCGTTTGATGGGAAAAGGAGTCGAGAAGGAGTACCAACGGCTCAACGACAGCCTGATTCTCGAGTCGGTTGGCTTCAT
>JACCDO011210957.1_pt1 | contig 24836 bp, 25 predicted proteins | sample 7446101 | NCBI WGS metagenome assembly JACCDO01 (sample SAMN15323440, study PRJNA562643) | freshwater metagenome | isolation source: river surface water | place: USA:Blue River Watershed | collected 2017-08-16 | reverse complement strand
AGAAACATACCTGGACCTACACCTACACCGAATTACAGTAAAAAATCAATTGCCTTAATTGATTTCTCTTTTCTTGCTGATCAACGTCTAAAAAAAACAATTGAATTATATTTACAATACTTTCCATCATTATTTCCTAAAATTGAATTTGTTGACACTGGATCATCTCTAGAAAAAACAACACAACTATTAAATTTGTATTATTCAAAAGGTTATAGAAATTTTATACCACCAACAAGTTCGAATATTGTTATTCCTCTAATCGATTGGTTTAATGATCATCCTGACGCAGTTGGTATAGCACCAAATTCGCAAGCAGATGGGTTGGATGTTCCAAAAAGAATATATACTCTTTCTCCATTACTTAACGAAAAATTAAGAATATTTTATTTTGCTGGTATAAAAGATTATGAAATTATATTTTTAATATATCCTCCTGCGTTGGATTCATGTCAATCAGTATATAGAACAATACAAGATTTATGTATCATATCTGGAAAACAACTAGTCACTTTCGAAATCTCTGATCCATCAATAATAACAAATGAATATGTTAATGAATTGATGACCCAAATTATAAATAGTGTCCCTTCAGATAAGACAGCAAACATTGTAGTTTCTGTTGGTCCTTATTCAAATACTTTTTATAGCTGTTTTGATACAAACACCCCAGTTACCGGATTAAAAATCTATAATATATTAGACGCACCTATATTCACAAATGTTAATAGTATGAACTATTTTAACGCAAATTTATTTACTATGTCTATGGCTCAAGGTCAATTAACTAGTTCTCCATTATGGATTGCTGGATTTAATACATTGGGTTTGGTAGATTTTTCGCCTTGTGCTTTAGATGCTTTAACAATGTTACAAACATTAGAAACTGATGGTGTTACCGGTATAGATGAATTAGGATCATATACTGATAGTTTAATTTTTGATAGAGTTAAGAAAAAGGTATCTTCATTTTCTATTTACATTGCTACATTTTATAAAACAACCAGTACAACTGGAAAATTTTTCATTACTAGACTTTATTACAATGATCAATCAGAATAAATTATTTGTTCATAAACTTTATTGTATAAAAGTAATGCTATATAATATTTTACAATATTTTTTATAATATTATATTATAAATGTCTCAGAACAAAAAAATTGTTGCTTTGTTAGTTCTATCTCCTGGAGGTATAGATGTGAATTTAAGAGATTGTTTCGAATATTATTTTTCAGTTACAAATAAATTTTCAAGATTTCCTATATACAATACTGAAGATAACAATGAAAAGACATTAGAACTTTTAAATAAATATTATAACGAAGGTTATAGAATATTTATTGGATTTAATCGTTCTAATACTTTAGAATACGTTTTACCATGGTTTTTACAACATCCAGATGTTTTAGGTATTTCAACATCAACAGCAAACACCCCAACATTGTCAGTTCCAAAAAATGTGTATCGTATAGCACCTCTTGATAACTTTATTATAGATTCGTTGAATAATGTTTTAACAGACACTATTTCTAATGGTGGTCGTATATTCTATTTATATAGTGATGGTAATTTATCTAGTGTAGGCATTTTGGATTACATGAAAACATTATATGGGGCAGAAAATTTAGTTACATATCCGTTCGACACTTCATATAGCAACTTATCAAAAGAACTTATACAAGAGTTTTATTCATCAAACAATGTTACGGACAAAGATGTTTGTGTAGTATATGTGTTTTCAAAACCAAAAAGAGAAGAATATCTAAGTTATTTTGACACAAATTATTCAATACCTGTAGATCAATATCAACTTGTTATCGGAACAGGTAAACCATACATAGATTTAAACAACACATCATTAATAGATAAATGTAAAGCAATCGTTAGTGAAAATATTACGGAAAGTTCTTTATTAAATGAAGGATCATTATATTTACAAGACCGTTATGTAGCATCTTCTTTAAATTTTTTGTATTTGTCAACATCTCTTTCAACAAGTACTAATTTAAATTTAATATATTCTTACAATTTATTGATGTGGTTTGACTCAAATAAAGATCTTTTATATAGTTCTGTTAAATATTTGAACTTAACTGATGTTGGGTTTGCACCATATTTAATTAAAACAAAAGATCCGATTTATGGTCTTTTGACATTCAACAAAGTTGTATAAAAGTATTTCAAATAAAAATTATTACTAATAAAAAATTAATAATAATTTTAAATAGCCTTTACTGGGAATTGAACCCAGGACCTCCAGTTTTCGCGCTTCTTTATCAATATCTTTTACAATATTAATATTATTTGTAATCATCAATTCTATACATTCGATACTTACATCCAAATGCGTCCACTTGAATTATGTAAGAAAGTTCGTCAACTTTTAATACAAAAAATAGTTTCAATATTTATACAAACCCGAAATATACAAGACTGGTGCTCTACCACTAAGCTACAAAGGCGCATATAGGATTTCTTTTTCCTACAATATTATTAGTTGTCTTTTCTTTAAGTTGTTTTTGTCAAATAATATATTTTTAATTTTATTGTTAATAAAATTCTAAATTATTTTATTTTCTTGAAAATAACTGTATGGAGTATGACTCATGGAAAATTTACTTAAACATTTGGCCTTTTCCATATTGTGATTACCAAAATTATAATTCATGCGATGTGTATATGCTAGAAACCATAATTGTTCTTGAGCATATCCATCTAATTCCTCTGTGAACATCGCTTTTTGTAAATTTTGCCAAAATTCTAATGGTCTTGAAAGTATAAATCTTTTTGGAACTATGTATTGAGCACCCGGAGAAACAGTAAAAGAATTATATGTTTCACCATAATATTTTTGACAATACATTTTAGTATTAGCACCATTAGTAAAATTAGGATCATTATAAATTACTTGATAAAATGATGTAAATTCTGAATTATCATTTATTTCATTATCCATTTTTTCTGTTAATGTATTTATTTCATCGGTTGTTAGTGCTCTCCATCCAACTAAAAGTGATACATGATCAAAAGGATTACCTTGTAAAAATACAGTTACATCATCTAAATTGTTATAATTATTAACAATGTGATATAAAAAGGTTTCACCTTCTCTGCCTTTATTTTTAAGTTTAATACTACCTTCAATAGGTTGGTCAGATTTATCATAAATTGTAACTTTATGATTTTTAATTTTCTTAACCCATTCTACGTTTTCCTTATATTTAGCAACAACTATATTAACCATTATATATATATATTTATTATCTTTAAGTTATTTTATTTACTGAATATATATGTCAACAAAAAAAATACATAAAAAAAATAATAATAAAACCAGAAAAAATGAGAGAAAAGGACATTACAAAAATTATATTGTGGTCGACAAATATAAACTCGAAAATTTTGGCGTTAAAACATATATGTATGTAATTCATTTTAATAAACAATATACTTGTAAAAAAAGTATATCTCTCACAAGACGTATTGATTATTTAAAAAAATATTTAGTAGATTCTTTTCACGTATTGGAACAATTTAAAAAAAATAAATTATACAGCAAAAAAATATACAAAAATGAAAATCTAATGAAAAATCTAGTCAAAATAATGAACCCACGAGAGAAATATACTTATTGCCTCAATAAAGACACACTCGTTATTATTGAAACATTTACTAAAGACGAATATTCTATTATGAAAGACCTGATGAGCAAACATGTTATATATTGTGAGACTGATGCTTGTGCCAGTGGTGAAATGGTTATTCATAATAATGATACATTTGTGTTTGACAACAATTCTGGAACATTTAAACCAAGCATAAAAAATATTCTGTCTTTAAAAGATGCTCTTGGAAATGGGTTTAAAATTAAAGTCGTTAGTAAAAAATCTAAAAATCATGATAAATATTTCAATTATGTCGAAGAACACGTAATATAATTGTTTTATATGTATTTATATGTAAAATATTAAACCGCAAATTGTCTAATATTTTATAATTTTGTATGCATTTGCCGGGAATCGAACCCGGGGCCTCCGGATGGCGACCGAAGATTTTACCACTAAACCACAAATGCTGCTATTCAAACCGTTTTATTGTTTTTCTTCTTACCCATATATCAACTTAATTGCCTTCCCACCCACCCTAAAATATATAAATAAATACTCGAGGTTAATTAGTTTATATTTAATTCAAAAATAAAAATAAAATTTATATTATAAATTTTTACTTACCTTAAGGTAACACCAACACTTATTGGTCTGCGCAGTGTAGGAACATTATTAACTCAACCTACGTGCCACGTGATTGGTGTGGTCTTATTTTACGAGTTAATTTTTTTCATTCTGATAAATGAACCAGTCAGGAAATCCCCTTACTATTTATAGTAATAAATAGATGACTGCTATCGGTTAAGCACCGCCAAGTAAACCCACCTCAGGACCATGAAAACTTCTTGATCCAATATATCTAAATATTTTATTTTTAAATACTTTTTTTATTAATATAATTTTCTAAAAAATCATATCCTTTTCTATTATTATTTTCACAAACTACACCAGTATTTTTATCAATAATTGCTAAATTCGTTACACATCCATTAGATTTACTACAAATATAATAACAATTCATAATTTTTTTCATCCAAACAATATGTTCTAAATTTACATATCGATGATCATCAGTTTCAATAAATCTCGTTTTATCCATTATTACTTTGATAATAGATTTAATTTTATATTGTTTTTTTATATTATATTGTTTTTACAATATTTCACTCAGTTTTTGTATTTTATCCATATCTAAATGTGTTGGAAAAATAACATCAAACAATATTATCAAATTTCCTGTATATTCTTCTCTCTTCAATCCTAACTGTGGTATCGTTCTTCTATGTCCTGGATTAATTATATTCCCTGGTTGATTATTTATTGTAAATACCTTTCCATTTATATATTCCAACTTAAAACTAAATCCACATAACGCTTCATTGAGAGAAATCTTTTTTTCATATATCAAATCTAATCCCTGTCTCTTAAACAATGTATTATTGTCAACATTAATAAAAATCTTTACATCTCCCTTTATTCCATTATTTGCAACATTTCCTTTCTCGCCTAATATAATTATTTCACCACAATCTATACCTTTAGGAATATTCACATATATTGTCTCATTCTCAAAAATTTTATTACCATTTTCTATCATCCATCTTTCTATGTCTATTGGCATGTTTACCCCATTCAATACCTGTTCCATGTTTATTGTTACGTTTTTTATAATTGGAGTAGGTTTTTCCATAAAATGAGGTTGCTGACCTCCCATATTGAACATCTTCACTCTTATTCCTGGACCAAGACCTGGACCACCACCATTCATCGACGCCACATGAACAAAAGGATTAAAACCATTCCCAAAAAGAGCGCCAAATATATCATTCATCTCATTAAAATTTGGTGCTGGCATTTGACCTTGACCTTGACCTTGACCATTCATAGACTTCATAAAATCGTACTCCGACTTTTTCTCATCGTCTCCTAAAACTTCATACGCCTCATTTATTTTCTGATATTTTGCCATGTTTTCTAGACTTTTTCCATCTGGACGGTCTGGATGAAATTTCAATGACAATGCCCTATACGCCTTTTTAATTTCATCTTTTGATGCGTTTTCTTCCACTCCTAAAATTTTATAATAACTTTCTTGGCCAACGTTCATTTTATTTATAATATTATTAATTAGATAAACTTAAATATATATTTACGAATATATTTATATATAATTTATTATGTCAATTCAAGAACAAGAAAATACTCTATATACAAATAAATTTCAACCTATATATTTTGATAAATTCGAAATTAATAATGAAACCATTGATGTTCTAAATAATTTAATTAGTATCAACAATCTAAATGTTCTTTTTATCGGTGATATTGGTTCTGGTAAAACATCTTTCCTAAATGCTCTTATTAATGAATATTACAGAGGACATTCTAAACATCTAATTCATGATAATATTTTATGTATAAACAGTCTAAAAGAACAGGGTATTAATTATTATCGTAATGATTTAAAAACCTTTTGTCAAACATGTTCTTCTATTAAGGGCAAGAAAAAAATAATTATACTTGATGACATTGATTTTATTAATGAACAAAGTCAACAAGTGTTTCGAAATTGTATTGATAAATACAGTCATAATGTTAATTTTGTATCTTCATGTACAAGTATTCAGAAAGTCATTGAGAGTTTACAATCCAGGTTTTTTATCATAAAAGTAAAACCATTAGAACGCAATAATCTGAAAAATATAATGCACAAAATAAAGAATTCTGAAAATATTGACATTGATAAAGATGCCGAAGAATTCATACTAGATTTGTGTAACAATAACGCAAAAATATTAATTAATTACATGGAAAAATTCAAACTAATGAACATGCCAATAAATGTCGATATGGCACAATTAGTATGCACTAATATTAGTTTTCTAACATTTGAAAAATATACACAACACATATTAGAAGACAATCTTATCGACGCAATTAATTTAATATATTCGATTTATGATAAAGGTTATTCTGTTATGGATATTTTGGACAATTATTTTTTATTTATAAAAACTACTAGTGTGTTAAATGAGGACCAAAAATATGTAATGATACCTCTTATTTGTAAATACATAACTATATTCCATAATATTCATGAAGATGAAATAGAATTATCTTTGTTCACAAATAATTTAATTGAATGTTTGAAATGTTAAACAATATTGACACAAAAAATTTAATTCTAAATATTTAGGATTGTATTAAAAATAATTAAAATATCTATATATATTATATTTTAATTAATGAGTTTAAACCAAATCTTCCGAAAAACATTTCCAAAAGAGGATTTAATTGCGTTATTAGATGATATTTGTATAAAAACTGAAAAATATTATATATTGAACAACGATTCTTACAAAAAGGGTAACTATACGAATTCTATACCTCCGTTTATTAATGGTTGTCGTCAATATTATCATGTGTCAAAACAGAAATATGTAGATAGAAAACATACATACAAGAGTTTTATGACAATTATTCGACAAATTTGTAAATTACACGAAATTATATATACTTCTGATATCAAATATGACAAATCTAAATACGATATTGTGTATCATATATATTATTGATATCGTATTTATTTACGATTTGACTTGGTTACTGATTTATTCGTTTTACGATAGGTTCTTGTTCTTTTTCCGCCACATGAATTTTTTCCACCCCATGAACCTTTTCCACCCCATGAATAATATGGTTCATCATTATTTTTTCTAAGAAGATTATCATATTCGTTTTCTTGGACGTTATGATGATGATTATTATGCTGTCTACCTCCTCTTCTAAAAGCCTTAATAAAAAATCCTATAAAGTTTCCCATATACTATTTTACGATATTATAATATATTACATTCTATTATTTTTACCCATCATTCTTGTCACTTCTTCTTCTACCATCACTGCTTTTGGTCCTTTTTTTGTAACATCATAATCACTTGGCATTTCTTCTAGCGCACTATTTAACCAGTCACTTGGAGAAGAATATTTTGTACGTGTATGTTTTTTTTTCATTGTATGTCGTCTTCTTTTCGCATGTGTTTTTTTACTCTTTTTTTTGTACTGATGTTTCTTTTGCTTTTTTGTTTTTCTTTTTGATTTTCTCTTTATTCTACCACCATCTATTTGTAAGAAATCATTACCTTCAATATCATCATCAACATCACGGTTTCTTAATATAAATTCTTTACTTATCTTCTTTTTCATAGGATAACTTATTCTTGGGGTTCCTAAATATTTTCCTTCTTTTGTATGTGTTAATCCTTCAATTGAAATATCTGGTATTTTTTCCAATTCTTCCATTTCACTCTTATTCATCGTATTAACTTTTCCAACAATATTATCATCATCATAAATGTTTTCATCCGTTTTTATGTAATATTTATTCATTGATGATAATCGTTTTTCTTCATCGTCTAATAATCTCTTTTTCATGTCATTTTTCATTTCTTCATAATAATCACTACTACGTTTTGACATATATTATTATATTATATATATTGTAAACATAAAATATATATAATCATTGTTTAACTAATAATTTGGTTCTTTCAACATTATTAAATTGTCACCCAATAAGTTTGGTTTAATCGACCAACTTGCCTGTAACGGTGTCTTCCAAAATCCAACCCAATTTGTTGGTTTTATACGCGCCTCTTCAATAGTACCCATTCCTGTCTCAAAATTCTCTTTCGCATCTGGAGCACTCGCCAATAACATATACTTACTCAAAATTGTATCACCTTCTAATACTTGTTTTGGTGACATTCTAGAAAACCACTCATAACTTACTCTATTCAACACATCTTTTGCCGGTATATATATACCATAAGCAGATTCATACAATTTCAAATAATCCTGTCCTAAAAGCATCTCTATTGTTATTGATTGATCATCCATGTCTTTAATACCAATTTCCTTGCCATCTATAACATTAATATAACCCTTTCTTACACGATATTCTACCCATCTATTAAATTCACCTAAAAATTCACTTTGTGATGTGAAATCAGTTGATATAGTTCTCTGCATGAAATCAATTAGGTTCTTAACTGTTTCACATTCTTTTGGAGCACCCATAAATGTTATGTCCGGATAAAAATTAAATGATCCAGATGTCACATTTCTATCAATATTTTCACATACAAACATTTTTTCTCCTCGTATTCCCTTCTCGTACATATCATTTAAATTGCGGAAACATAAAAACGAAATTGGAACTCTCATGCCTCCATACATGTGAATTAATTTTGTCATGCCTAAATTTCTCATTTTATCACTTATTGGCGACCCTAAATGACCTATGTTTATCTTCCATTCTGGAATAAGTTTTTCAAATGCGTTATCATCTACCAAACAAATATGGAATGAGTCGCCACATTGATTAATTATACTACGCACTGTTAAATATAGATATGGTTGATTTAATTCAAAAGAACTTCTTGAACCAAATGATAACCAATTTCTAGAATTATATTCATATGGAATATGTATCCAGAGAATTGGTTTTTTTGATTGCGCTAAATCGCTTCTGTCCTCCAATAAATATTTTCTTATTGCGTCGTAATTTTCCTTGTTTTCTTCTCTAATTCTCTTTTCCTCAAATCTTCTATATAAAAATGTTAATAACACAAATACTACAAGAAGTATTATATAATTAGTCATTGGAAACATATTATTGCTATTATATTATAATATTATAATAATAAATTTATTTGACCGTTAAAATTTATTTGATTGTAAAAATTTATTTGTCCTTCAGAAATTTCAATGACCCTAAAAACTCGTCTGTTCTCTTCTTTGTTTCTTCCAATTGTTTTGCCAACATATATGCTCTTTGTGTTGTCTCTGTTTCCATTAATCTATTTTTATTTTTCATATATTCAGTTACTTCTTCTGGTGTTAATACATGATGTTTCTTCATTTCTTGGTCTCTATATAACGAATAATCATCTACAGATTTGAACTTTCTTACACCATTGAAGTCTTCCTCTGTTATTGGTATCACTGACTCACGATGCGCCTGTCTTAAATCTTGGTAACATAAATTTCCACTAAAAACATCTGAACTATACTCTGATGGCGCTTCTCCAGTTAATAGTGACCCTCCAAAACTCGACGCATTTAATTCTGATATATCTCTATATATTGTCAAATCTCTTACCTGCCTCTTCTTTTTCTCCAATTCTTCTGTCATTTGACTAAACGATATATTCTTTTCTTCATCACAATCTTCGTTTGATTTGAGCCAATCACCATATCCACTGGTTTCTTCTTCTGTCGTCATCTTGTATTTATCAAATTGTTCATTAAACCATTTATTGAAATTCTTTTCTTTCTTAAGATGTTCATTATTCTCGAAAAAATTATCTAATGTTTTATTTTTTGTATTCTGAATTTCATATTGTACATCTTCAAATTTCTTTTCTTTCTTGTTTTTAAATGTATATATATTAAATAATATCTTATATGCTTTTGAAAAAAAAATAAAATATTTTGGATCTAACCTGGACTTATCTGGATGTGTTTTCAAAACAATTTGTTTCGCATTTTTTAAACCATTTTCGTCGAAATCTTTGTCTAAATGAAATAAATTAAGAATATCATTTAATTCATATTCATCAATATCTAAATTTAGATTTTCCATTTATACATATTGTTTAACTAATATTTAAATATTTTTTGAAATATTAGTTTATTTTTATTATTTGTTTATTTGTTTATTTAACTTGTGATGGAGGATAAGTCTTTTTTACATAATCCAAATGATCTCCACATCTTTTAAAGAAAGCATTTAAACCATTTGGTTCAATTCCTGTGAAACTATCATCTGGAATATAACTAGTATTTCCTTTACGATAACACATGATTACTGGTATTCCATTAACCATCTTTTTACTTTTGAAATAAGCGTATAAATCGAAACTTTCATCTACATCAATATCTGCACAAATAACATCTGGTGGTGATGAAGCAAAGAATGCGTCTATTACTGGTGCGATTTTTTTACAAGGACCACACCATTCTGCTCCGAGTTTTATTATAATTATTCCTGGATTGACTGTGAGTAAATTGAGAAAATGTTGTCGACTTTCAAATAGACTGATAACTTGTTTTTTTGTCATTTTGTGACGGGGTATATTAGTTATATTATATTTTATTTTTTGTATTAGAACGATTTGTTTTTAGAAATTATTACTAAATTATGTAGAAGTAAATTTTTTAATTTATTTATATTATCAACTAATTCTTTATCTTTTTCTATATATTCTGTATCATCACAGTCTTCAATAATTTTTAGAAATATTTTCATATATGATATTGTTTCTTCAATAACTGTATTTGTATTTGTATTTGTATTTGTGTTTGTGTTTTTATTTTTACATATTTTTTTATGTCTAGATAAACCTGAATGATGAGAATATATTTTCGTACATACATCACATATGAATTCTGTTTTTTTTGTGTTTTCTGTTAGCAAAACATCTGTTTGTACTGTTTTATTCTTATGCTTATTCGTTTTTACGTGTTTTTTAAAATCTTTTTTATTGTTTGTCATGTAATTACAAAAACTACAATCAAACAATTTGTCATTATCATTTTCCATTATTTTATATTTGACATTATATTTAATACATAATTTATATTAATTTATTTTTTATTGATTGTAACTTCTTTTGTAATGTTTTTTACGATTTTGTCATATAACCGTTCGTCTTCTGCGTCGTTTTTCCCTCCACTACACTGTATTACTATTTGAAGATACCAATCATTTGTTTTTGAATCACTGTCTTTATAATCTGGATGAGCTGCTTTCCATTCGAATATCTTTGATTGGTTTTTATAAGCAATTAATTCAACTATCTTCTTTAAATGTTCTTTCTTATCGTTATCTTTTTTCCAAATATCTTCATCCTTCAAATATACGGTTTCTCTCTTTAAATCACTACAATGTATCGGTCTTTTATGTATATCTAATTTTTTTAAAGCATTTATAAATATACTTGATATACCTTCTACAAATCCCTCACTACCTACTTTCTCTAAATCTTCCAAACTAATTTGCAATGTATCTACAAAATCTTTAATATTCATCGCATCTTTACACGTCTCATTTAAAAAAAATTGGAGATTAAATGTTTTGTTATTACTATTATTCATGATGTTATTTGTTATATTATTACCTTGTTTTTCAGCAAGTTTCATTATTATTTTATTTTGATCCGACAGTAAATCTTTGAATTCTTGATTTTGTTTAATCAATTCTATTACCATATTAGGTTGTTCTAATATTTGTGGTATTTCTGTTAAACATGTTATATTGTAGTTATTGTTGCCACTTGTAGTTGAAGGACATTTTTTCATATGTCTTGATAATCCAGAATGATATAAATATGTTAAATTACAATGTTTACATATAAACATCCGATTACTTTCTATTTCTGTTTTCTTTTCCTCAATATTTATTACTCCAGTTTTTATGAGATGCTTTTTCGTCAATAAATGAGTATTATAATTACTTAATTTAGCACATGTAAAGTCACAACATTCGCATACATATGGTGTTTTATTTAATACTGACGGCATCAGCATTTTTTACTAAAATAGATAAATATTAAAAATGCGTGCGTGCCAGCGAATACAATATTCACTCATGTGACTGACGACACCATAATTATTTATTTTGTTATATTTTATAATGGTTTGTATCCATTTACGATATAATATTGTTTTATATATTTAATTTGTGATCAACATTACGAGATTATTTACATATTATCAATGTACAATATTACGATATATGGGTTCTAGATATGTGTTATTATGATTACTGTGACTGACGAGACCATAAATGTCGGCATTATCCTACCTGAAAAAATGTCTAGAATACATTTATGATGTGGCATTTTTTCGACTTATCCTCGATTTATCCTAATTTATCATTTTGTGACTGAGACCCACTTTTTCGTCTCACTGGTGTTTTTCAGTTTTTTAATTGTTACAAACAGCAACCCATATTTTTCTGATTTTTTCGGCATTTTTTGGCATTTTTTAAAAATGCCGTCCAGAAAAATGTCCAAAAATAAAAATTTTTGTTGTGACGATAATTTTTGAATGATTTTTTTGGTCGCCTTACCATAATTTTAAAATATGGTCACAAAAAAGTTTTTTCAGGGAAATCCTTGGCCTTTTCATTTTTGGACATTTTAAAAATGTCCATTTTTCAAAACCTAATTGACTCTTTGGAAAAAAACAAAAAATCTAATATTTCACTTTTTTACAATATTTTTTTGTAATTTTCTATTATTAAATGAAAAATACATAACAAGATTTTCAATTTTTGTAAATTTGTTACGATAAAAAATACCGTTGTCCTAGGGGGTACCCTGGGATTTAAAAAACTGAAAAAGTCGTTCTTTAAGTCCCTTCCTTATATATATTATTTCCCTACTTAAAGAAAATATCCTTCTTCACTGTTTCAATCAATCCTTCCAATTCATCTATATCTATTTCAGGCAAATTAACATGACACTCCCAAAAATACCTGCAATATGCCCACGTAAAATCACAATTTGTGTCATACCAATGATTATAATTAGTAAGAAGTTCTGCTTGTAATTTTGCTGGGAGTAGACGTAATGATGGTTTCGGTAAAACATAACATAATTGCGCCATTGTTGTAATCGGTGGTTTGTCTGATTGAGTGACGAATGTGGTGTCAAAACATGGTATAAATTGTATCAAATCTGTGAGCAATGGTGGGTAATTATATTTGTAATGCCAACGCCAATCTGGACAACCAGTTGTATAATATTTCATTGTCCATTCAAGACCTTCTAAATAATTTATTGACATCTGTTTTCTCCTTTCTTGTGTTATTTCAATATCAAATAACGCCTTATAATATCTTTGTTGCCAACCATTTTTAAAAGGATTTATGAATTTTTCGACTTCACGTTCATAACATGGTAACTGATCAAACTTTTTGAACTTTTCTTCAGGAGTAGACATGGGTAGTCCCATTTTTTCACTTCTATCACGTTTTTTTGTCTCTGTTTTTAAATGTTCTTCTTCCAAATCTGCTAGAAATGACACCATTTTTCTTACATTATTCCAAATAATTGTCTTACCATTTGTTAGATGTTCGTTTGGTCCAATTGTTGCCTTATATGCGTTTAACATCTTATGAACACCACCGGTTCTTATATTAATCGATGGAAAATGAGGCATAAAATCATTACCTAAAAAGAAACAAATAAAAATATAATCATATATTCTTGAAGACCTTTGTTCATCAGTTAATTCAATCCCATTATTCATATCTAAAGTTATACTTTCTGCTAATACAGGAATATCCATCATATAATTCTCATTTGGTTCTAGTGAACTGTCTATCGAAGCAATAAACTCTGGTGTCTCTCTAAATAAATAAATATTCTTATATAATGGTAAATTGTTTATTGCCAACATTATTAAGTCCGCATCTAGACCATATATGATGTTAGAACTATCACTAGTAACATTTTCAGAATTTCTTATATAATTAAAAATCTTACTCTCACCTTCTCCATATTCGTTTGAACCAGAAAAAACAATTTGATTTACTCCATATTTAGATGGATTTGAGAAATATTTTTTGATTTTTGTGTCTAACTCGTTCATGAATGGAGTTCCACAAGTGATTTCAGCAGTATTAAATGGATCAGTTGTTTGTTTCTTAAATATGTCACGTGTCACTTCATTTTGATACCATGATTTATAACGTCTGTTACGTTGCTGCTCAAGTTTAGCAATAGGAGGAGTACCATCAAATGAAATCATAATTAAATTGTCTGGACAAATGATTTTAATATATTCTTCTATTTTTTGAATAACACGATTAATAATTTTCGAATTATTTGAAATATTTATTTCTTCGTCAAAATTAATATTTCTTACTGCGTCATAGATAATAGAGTTACTATCTAAATAAAAATTATTTATTTTAATAGTATCTTTATAGATTTTTCTTATAATATTAGGATGATTTTTAACAATAAATGAGAAATAACTTGGAATGCCCATATTGAATTCGATATTATTATATGATAACACAAGTTGTTTTTAATATTTTTAAATATATATATTATTTGTAAAATATCGTATATTATAGTAAAATGATTATATATAGCAAAAATGTCTTCGACAAATGAAAAAAAATTAATAAAAAAGGACAATCATATTTCAAAAACGACTGTAAACAAACAAAATGTAGATATAGTTGGTTTAGTTGAAAAGAAAATGTCTTTTTTTAATGATGTAATTCAAAAAACTATGTTACATGTACAATCTAATAAAGTTCGAGAAATATTTTCAATGAGTGACGTAACAAATTGTTTAATTTCTCTCAACGAATTGAATGATAAGTTGAAAAATATGAGAGAAATTTTAGACAAAAAAGAACAAAACAAATTCAATAATGACGATTTAATAAATAAACTACAAACAATAAATAATGATTTATCTGTCATATTTAAAAATTTTGGTACTGACACTCTTGAAGATTTTTTATTAGTATGTTTTGGAAATAATATATTTACAAACAATGACCTTTTGGTCGATAAATTTTCTCTTTTGAAGAAATATTTTCATCCAACACAGTACAAAGTTCTTTTAGACAAAAAAGATGAAACAAACACAATAATTTCTTCTACATCTGATAAACCGGTTAGAAGAACAAGACAAAGTAGTAAAAATTCTGATGAAAGTATCTTGGAAAAATCGGCAAATTTAGACTGTTTTGACCAAATGATTAGTTCCAAGAGTTTTTTTATGAGAGTACACGGTGTTTCTATATATTTTAATGTTCCTTCTATAAAAAAATCAATATTAGTAACTGGTGTTGTTGATGATATACTAGTTCATTTATTAGATAACAAATTTATAAGGTCTAAAATTATTGAAATAAACGAAAACTTGCCTTCCGGTGAAGAATATCATAATGACAATTTTAAAAGATTTATTACAACAATGACACTTAAGGATTTATTAACAAACGATTACTCAAGTATTTTTGCAAAATATGCTGGTTATTTAAGTCAAACAAATTTAATTAGAATGAAATCTGTATCTCAGAATGTAAAAGATTTTACAAACAATGATTTATTCAATAAAAGACAGATGCTTATTTATTTGTTAGTTGTCACTAAAAGTTATGATAATTTATATTTGGCATATTTATTATACGATCTTCTCACAAATGATGTAAATGGTAGTATAGATACACATGAACAAGTTATATTAATGGATAGTTTTCCATGGGTAGTGAAAGAATATTTTAGAGATGCTATGAAGAAAACAATTCAATATACGAATGATCTTTCTAATTTTGATATAAATAAAATACCATTGGAACAACAAATATGTTTGATGAAAGTACCAGATTCAGTTAAGGAAAAGGCGATGATGAAATTGAAAGAGGTTAAGGCAAAATCAGAAGATTCTGGATCAAAAGCGAGACAATATTTAGACGGTTTATTAAGAATTCCTTTTAATATTTATAGAAAAGAACCTATACTCTGTTTAATGGATAAAATAAGAGATGATTTCAAAATGTTTGTCGAAAAATACAAGATAACAAATATTCCAAAGAGAGAAAAATACACTAGTCTTGAAATATTGAAATGCTGTAATTCTATTTTAAAACCAAATTCACAACAAAATATTTCGGTCGGAGACAATTCTATTTTTGATAAGTTGAGAGAAATTATTTTGAGTGGAGACAAAAATAAATTAATTGCTAATGCAAGTATTATAAATAATATTTTGAAAATAAACAATAACAAAGAAAAACATATTAAAACAACTGGATTAAATAAAAATCAGATAAAAAATGAATTAGAGAAATATATACTATATTGTAAAGATGAAACCATTAATGAACAAATTAGAACTGATACTATTAATGCTTTTAAATTATCTCATAACAATGTTTCGCAACCTGAGGGGAATGATAACATATCCGTACTTGCCAATTCTTGTACAAAGGAAATAAATAATATATTCGTCGATTTGAAAACAATAAATACGTATATGAATGATGTAAAATTAGTTTTAGATAAGGCAGTTCATGGTCATGAACGAGCAAAAAAACAAGTCGAACGTATTGTTGGACAATGGATAAACGGTGAACAAAAGGGTCTTGTATTGGGATTTGAAGGTGCTCCTGGTCTTGGAAAAACTACTTTGGCAAAAATAGGTTTATCTAATATTTTGAAAGATGATGATGGTGTACCAAGACCATTTTCAATGATACAATTAGGAGGTGATTCTAATGGAAGTACATTACATGGTCATAATTATACTTATGTTGGCAGTAATTGGGGTGCGATTGTTCAAATACTTATTGACAAAAAATGTATGAACCCGATCATTTTGATTGATGAAGTTGACAAAATTTCAAGGACAGAACATGGTAAAGAAATGGTCGGAATATTAACACATCTATTAGATCCTACGCAAAATGATTGTTTTCAAGATAAATATTTTTCTGGTATTGATTTAGATTTATCAAAAGCATTGTTTGTTCTTTCATATAATGATGTTGACGCAATTGACCGTATTTTGTTAGACCGTGTTCACAGAATTAAATTTGATAATTTGGCTTTAGAAGATAAATTAGTAATTGCCAATAAATATATGTTACCAGAAATATACAAAACTTTTGGTTTGGAAGAAATAATACATTTTTCTGATGATGTTTTAAAATTCATTATTGAAGAATATACAATGGAAAGTGGTGTTAGAAAATTGAAACAAATATTGAATGAAATTGTTGGAGAAATTAATTTGGATGTTTTGAAAGAGAGAGAAAATATTTTGGACAAAGTCTTACCAATCGAAATTACTATTGATGAAGTTAAAACAAAGTATTTCAAAGATAAGAATGAAAAACGAATACAAAAAATACATTCTGAAAGCAAAGTAGGTGTTATAAATGCTTTATGGGCAAATTCGTTGGGTCAAGGTGGTGTTTTGCCACTTCAAGCAAAATTTTTCCCAACAAATAAATTTTTGGAACTTAAATTAACAGGGTCTTTGGGAGATGTAATGAAGGAATCAATAAGTGTTAGTCTTACAACTGCTTGGAATATGACAAGCGATGAGAGAAAAAGTTATTTAATTAGTAAATATAATAATTCAGAAAAAAATGAAGTATATGGATTGCATTTACATTGTCCAGATTGTTCTACACCAAAAGATGGTCCGAGCGCAACAGCAGCATTTACATGTGTAATATATAGTATATTAAATGATATTAAAATTAAAAATACTGTTGGAATAACTGGAGAAACTAGTTTTGACCATAAGGTTACAGCAATTGGTGGGTTAGATTGTAAAATTTTGGGGTCGCTACCAGCCGGAATAAAAGAATATATCTATCCACAAGAAAATAATAAGGATTTTGACAGATTTTATGAAAAATATAAGGATAATAAAATAATAGAAGATATTAAATTCCATTCTGTTGAAAATATGACTGAAGTTTTTGATGTCATTTTTGAATAATAATGCGATATATTTATTTGTTATGATATAAATCATAATATATAAATTATTTACGTGTTTTATGTGATTTACGATTTTTTCTTTTTAACGTCTTTTTATGTGTTGTATATTTTCTTTTATTTTTCTTATTTTTCTTTGTATTACGTTTTTTTCTTTTCTTTCCTCCATCAAAATCATCATCTCCAAAAAGGGATTTCGATATTTTTTCAGGTGTTTCAAATAGTCTACTATTTTTAACTGGTGTTCTAAATTCATCATCATCATCCATGAACATTAACCGTTTACCTTTCTTTTCTGAACTCATTGGAGATATTGCTGGTGAACTAAATGAGTTGTCATTCAGTTTTATTTTTTCATCAAATTTCAATTTAGTTGGGGATGATTTATTAAAAGAATTATAATTATAACCAAAATAATCGCTATTATCATTTTCTTTATTTTGATAATTATAATTTGTATATTGTTTCTTTTTTTTAGTATCTGTCCTAGATTTTTTTTGTTGTGTAGATATTTTACGCAATTTATGCTCTGATATAATATCATCAATATTGATACCTTTTTTGTAAACCTTGACAAATTCTATATTTTTGGGGTCACAAATCATAAGTTCACGATGTATCATGATAGTACCTTCTTTTGTTGAAGGCATTTGATTAGCAGCGTAACCTTCGAAACCATTTTCACATAACCATTTACATAAAACTTTGTCGTCATCCATATCAGTAAGTCTTATACCAGTTTCTCTCCCATAATTGAAATCAAGAACATCTCTCAAACGCATATTATTACCGACACGGTCATAAAGATTTTGAATAGTTTCATGGTCATCAATCGCAAGTAATTTATATTCACCAGTCACTTCAAATTCAAAAACAATACCATATTTTTCAGCAACACCCTTTTCTCTCGCAAAAAATAAAGGATTTGTTTGGTTTGAATCGAAATAGAACATTTTTTGTCCTTTTATAAAATCAGTATTTTTGTTTTCTAAATAAAGTTGTGTATCTCCTCTATAAATAATAGAACCAGTTGGAATTATGTAATATTTATATCCATTGATATCTCTCTCTGTTTTATCGTAAAATTTATCTGTCAAAACTTCTTGAAACCCTGCCATAAATATTAATCTTATAAATTATAGAAAGAAATAATTTCAGTGATTGTATATTGTAATTGTATAATTATAATATATAGTTAAAAGATGTATGAATATGTATTTAGAGAAAATGGAAATATAAAAAGGGAATTAGAAGTTGTTAATAGAGAAAATAATAATTTGAAAGAAAAAATATGTGTATTAGAAAATCAAATTCAGAATTATGAAAAAAATTACAAACAAAGTATGAACTCAGTTATATTATTGTTGAGAGAAAACAGACTACTAAAAACTGAAATACGAAATTTACAGATAGAAAATAGAAAATAGAAAATAGAGAAAAAAATTATATTATACAATAATAATATATAAATGAATAATTTTCAACCACAAACATTTTCAAACGTAGCACCTCTAAATATATTTGAACCACTTAAATTTATCGTTTTTATAACATTTATATCTCCTATTTTACTCATAACATCTATAGTTGGAATGTCATTTTTATTTCAAAACTTTAAAGGTTTCATATATTTAGGTTTTATTATGGCAGCAGTTATTTTAAGAGAAATTCTTTTTTCAAAAAACAGCAATTACGAAAAAATAAGAAATGACAATACTGTTTGTAGTGCTATTCAATTTAGTTATATAGGTAATACAACATTCAGTATTTTTGTCACATGTTTCACTTTTATGTACTTATGTTTTCCAATGTTTGTCAACAGTTCTGTAAATTGGTCTATTTTTTCCTTATTATTGTTTTATATTTGTCTCGATATTGGTGTGAAAATGCTTCAAGGATGTATAAATATGAAGACACATAGCGTTCAATTAATATTAGATATGTTATTAGGTTTATCTTTTGCTGCAATATTTACTAGTTTAATGTACGCAGGTGGTTCAGGTAAGTATTTATTTTTTAACGAAACATCAAGTGATAAAGAGATATGCAGTCAACCATCAAAACAAACGTTCAAATGTCGTGTTTATAAAAATGGGGAGTTAATTGGTGAAGCATAAATATGTTCTTATAAATTGAAATGTATGATATTTATTTTTAACCATTGAGTAAAACTGTCTAAAATCATTTTTCTTTGAAATGATTCGGCAATTAAATTCATATTTCCTTTGGTATGATATACTTCAGAAAAACTTTTAAATGAAGCAACTAAACCAATCGATTTATATTTTTCTAAATTTTCTAAATTAAACATATGTTTGTTTTTCCTTTTATTGACAATATTATGAAAAACAAAAAACAAATTACGCATGTCATCTTTCGTCTTTAAACCTGCAGGATTAACGTTCGATAAGAACTTTTTAGCATGTTGCGAACATTCTGGACAAGGCAAATATGTACAAATTCTAAATATATATGAGAATAATTGTGGACCTATTAAAGAAAAAGATTCTTCCTTCATTTTCTCAATAAAAGTATGAAACATTGTCCACGTTGGAGGACCCCATTCATTTGGTGACATTATAATAATTATATATAATAAAATATAAAGACTTGAACAATATATTATATTATGGTTAAATATATAATTGAAGGAGACGAAAACTTCGATTTTTTCACAGAGTTAAAAAAGTCTATTAATGAAGAAAATATTATTATTGAAGAAACGAATAATAATGTCTGTCTAATCACTGGTGAAAAATTGGTAGACTGTTTTGTTGAATTAGAATGTGGTCATAAATTTAATTATATACCTTTATACAATGATTTGTATAATTATAAAAAAAAATTTATGAATATGGAAAGTAATAAACAAAAATTAAATTACACAGAAATAAGATGTCCATATTGTAGAAATATTCAAAAACACCTGTTACCGTTTGTTAATATGGCGGGTGTAGAAAAAATCCATGGAATTAATTTTATTGATGAAAATAAAATATTTAATGAAAACAATACTTCGTGTACACATAGTTATGGTTATAAATATTATAATTATACTTTAAAATATTACACAGATAAACAGTGTTTTTATGAAATTGAAATTAATGCTGGTATTAAATATAAATGTTCTAAACATGGTTATTTAACAGTCCTTTCAGATGGAAACTATTATTGTAAGCAACATTGTAAAAAAGCAGATAAAATTATTATTAATAAGAAGAAATTAGAGGAGAAAGAGGCGTTGAAAAAGAAGAAATTAGAGGAGAAGGAGGAATTGAAAAAGAAGAAATTAGAAGAGAAAGAGGCATTGAAAAAGAAGAAAACTAAGAAAAATACACAAGAAATTGTTATTGGTACTGAACCGGGAATTATAATACCTGATGAAAATATAATTGTAACACCGGTAAATGGTTGTAAAGCAATTTTGAAAAGTGGGGTTAACAAAGGTAAATTATGTGGATGTAAAATATTTAATTATGTTAATGACACAATTGCTTTATGTAAGAGACATTATTCATAATAATAATAATAATAATAATAATATGTTAAAAACAAAAAAAGTCAAAATATTTTTGAAAACAATATAATATAATTAAATAAAATACAAAAAATATTTAAAAGAAAAGTATATATATAATATTAATGGAGACAAAAGAAGAACTAGTCGAACATATCAAAGAATGGATAAAATTAGATACAGATATTTCAAAATTAAGGTCTGAAATAAAGGAAAGAAATAACAAAAAGAAACAATTATCTGAAAAACTAATGGAAACAATGAAAAAGAATAGTATCGATTGTTTTGATATTAATGGAGGCGCTATTATTTATAAAAAGAGTGTTGTTAAAACACCTATTAATGCCAAAACTTTGATGCTTTCATTACAAGATTATTATAAGGACAACGCAGAAATGGCAGAAACACTTGCCACACATATTTTAAATTCTCGTGGCGAAAAAATAAGAGAATCAATTGGAAGAAAAGTTTATAAATAAAAACAACATAAATATATTATTTGTTAAAGATATAAATAATATATATTCTAGATGAGTTTTAGAAATTCAGATAGAAGTAACTCTATAACAAGTAGTAGTATTAGTGATGATGGCAGTGATGATGCCAATGAATATTATTATGATGAATTCGATGAATATATGAAAAAAATTAGTAATGAAACTTTTACAAAAATTAATACTCACATAATTGAAGATGACATTGTAAAATTATACAATTATTATTTCATTGACAATTTACCTAAAAAATTATCTTCATCACATATTATAGAAAATGTTGTATTATGTCTATATAATATAAACATAGATGGTCAACAACCTTTTATAGAATATTTTATGAATTTTGATAGCAACAAAGGCAAATTGATTTTTCCTACGATACAATTTATTTCTACAGAAAATTGTTCAAAACATTTAAAACATTATTTTAATACATCAATTGATTGTGTTTATAAAGGTTTTGTAGATTTTGAAAATAATTACTATTTATTTTTTACATTTACCGACAATTCATTTTCAAAAGAGAGAAATAAACTTTTTGACAAAAATAATTGTTTTGTAACGACAGAAGAATTACTGAATAGACAAAAAATCTATGATATTGAAATTGACGAAGTTTGTAGTCGATTTTTCAATAATTATAAAGAATTGTGTATACTATATAATAACAGTTTTAATAAAACTTATGAAATACCGTCAACTGGGTATATTTTAAGAGAGAAAAAAGACATAGAATTCACTTCTGTTTTTGGTCAATTGAGAGAAAATAAAGACAACATTTTAGGACCTTATTATTATTTTAATGATTATGATAATTGTTTAAAACGTGCTTTGAATAGTAAAAAATCATATGGAATAGTGAGAAATATAATGTTTTTAGGAACAACAAAAGTTTTAATGAATAATATAAATGATAGTGTCATAATTTCTCAATATAAAATTGATTATCTTAAAAGAAACAACTTGAATAAAATTGTTTTGAATAGATTAACAGATTATGAAGGATTATGGACAAATGACAATGATAGCATATATATTGGTAATATTGATTTGGACGATGGTTCAAAATTTACAGAAGGTCCTTTATGGGTAGTGAAAAATTATGATCAATTTGTTTCATTAGATTACAAAATTATATAGATATTATATATAAATCATGTCAACAGGAAAGGGAATTGCAATGTTGGGAATTTCTTTAATATTAATATATGCTGTTACTAGAATACTTAATTTTTATGGTGTAGGAACAGAAGTGTATGGTATTTATTTGGTGTTTTATTTATTTATGTTATTAACTATTTTCATTTTACCAAACAATCCACCTACTATATAACAATAATTACATTTATAATAGTTATTGTTATAATACCTAATTGTTAGAAATAACTAATTCAAAACCTGTTTCATTTTTCGATAATTTCCATTTTTCACACATATTTTTGATCAATTCAACATCTAATGTTTCTTTAAGATTATCAATTATTTCTTCTTCTAATGGTTCTCTGTCATTAACATTTTTGAATTGCGTAATAAAATTATTGAATAAATTGTTATTATATTCCTCTAATTTTTTATTTTTCAAATCTTTTAATTGTGTTATTTGTATTCTTTCTTGAAATTTTTTGGCATTATTTTCATCTTCGTGACAATACCAGTCATTACGTGCGTCTTTTGTAGGAATAAGAGTATCACAAATTTCTGGTTTAAAAATATCATTATAATTACTAGTAATTTCGAAGTGTTTTTTGAATTCAGAAATAATATTATCTGGTATTATTGGACTTGTTTCCATTAGGCGATCAAATTCTTCTTTATTGATTTTTATCATTTGAATAACATTCATTCTCTCGTTTGGATGTTTGGCAAGTTCTATTTTAATATTTCTGTAAAATTTATCCCAAGCAATATTACTCACTCTATGTGCTTCATTTAATTGTGTTATTTTAAGAAATTGTTGTATTGTTGTAATAATACCAGCAAATAAGTTAACACCTCCAACAATCATAGAAAAATAACTTCTATATTCTAATGGTACACGTTCTTGAGCAAAATTAGCAGTTCCAGTTAATGTAGACATAATAATGACAGGAATAGTGTACCATGTGTTTAATTTTGAGTAAAGAACATGCGAACGCGCGTGCAACCATCTATAACACATTGCTTTATCTGCCCATTCAACTAAAATTTTCTCATGATCAACAGACCATTCAACATTATCTACCATTTTTGATTCGCTGATTGGTGTGAAATTTTCATCTATGTTTAATAATTCATTAGACATTATATAATAAATAAATAGAATATATTTTATAGAAATATTTATTATATGAATAATTATTAATGGATATAACATTAAATACATTAAAACGAAATTTTAACGAATTGATTGAATTGAAATATACTATAATGAGTTTGTTTGATGATTTAGGGTTAAAAACGAGTGTTCTAAAAAAGATGTATACAGATTTGATAAAAACAAACCAAGAACAAGTATTTATATTTAGTTTAGATTCTTTCCATTTTCAAAATAGGTATATTGATATAGAGTATGAAGATTTAAAGAGATTATTTAACGCATTAAATAACCGTATTTATTGTGATTATTATAAATTATGTAAATTGATTATTCATTATATGATTGAAAATATACCAGAAATAAAAACAGTT
>JACCDO011750581.1_pt1 | contig 24840 bp, 24 predicted proteins | sample 7446101 | NCBI WGS metagenome assembly JACCDO01 (sample SAMN15323440, study PRJNA562643) | freshwater metagenome | isolation source: river surface water | place: USA:Blue River Watershed | collected 2017-08-16 | reverse complement strand
AGCGGTTTCAACTCCTGCTAACAGTATGGGACATTCATTACTACTATTATGGGGTCCAGAAGCTCAAGGTGACTTTACTCGTTGGTGCCAAATTGGTGGTTTATGGGCTTTCTGCGCTTTACACGGTTCATTTGGTTTAATAGGATTCTGTTTAAGACAATTTGAAATCGCGAGACTTGTAGGTATTCGTCCTTACAACGCTATCGCTTTCTCTGGACCTATAGCTATTTTCGTATCTGTGTTCTTAATGTATCCATTAGGACAAGCTAGTTGGTTCTTTGCACCTAGTTTAGGAGTTGCAGCTATTTTCAGATTCCTTTTATTTATTCAAGGATTCCACAACTTCACTTTAAATCCTTTCCATATGATGGGAGTTGCAGGTATCTTAGGAGCTGCTCTTTTATGCGCTATTCACGGAGCTACAGTACAAAACACTATTTTTGAAGATGGTGACGCAGCGAACACTTTCCGTGCATTCACTCCAACACAATCTGAGGAAACTTACTCAATGGTAACTGCTAACAGATTCTGGTCACAAATATTTGGTGTAGCTTTCTCAAATAAGCGTTGGTTACACTTCTTTATGCTATTTGTACCTTTAGCTGGTTTATGGACAAGTGCTATTGGTATCGTTGGTTTAGCTTTAAACCTAAGAGCTTACGATTTCGTATCTCAAGAGCTTAGAGCTGCTGAAGATCCAGAATTCGAAACATTCTACACTAAGAACCTTCTTCTAAACGAAGGTATTCGCTCTTGGATGGCTGCTCAAGATCAGCCTCATGAAAACTTTATATTCCCTGAGGAGGTTTTACCACGTGGAAACGCCCTTTAATTCAAATTTAGGCATAGCTGGTCGTGACATCGAGTCAACTGGTTTTGCTTGGTGGTCAGGAAATTCTCGTCTAATTAATGTATCTGGTAAACTACTAGGTGCACACGTAGCACACGCAGGTTTAATGGTTTTTTGGTGCGGTGCTATGACTTTATTTGAAGTAGCTCACTACATTCCTGAAAAGCCTTTATACGAACAAGGTCTAATACTTCTTCCACACTTAGCTGTGTTAGGTTGGGGAGTAGGTCCTGGTGGAGAAATAGTTGATATTTACCCTTATTTCGTAGTGGGAATTTTACATCTTATATCTTCTGCCGTTTTAGGTTTTGGTGGCTTATATCACTCTTTAATAGGCCCAGATACTTTAGAAGAATCATTCCCTGCTTTTGGTTATGATTGGCGCGATAAAAATAAGATTACTACTATTTTGGGTATTCACCTTGTAATTCTAGGATTTGGAGCTTTACTATTAGTAGTTAAGGCTTTATATCTAGGTGGTTTATATGATACATGGGCTCCTGGAGGAGGCGACGTACGTATAATTGATAACCCTACACTTAACCCTGTTGTTATTTTAGGATATGTTCTTAAATCACCTTGGGGTGGAGACGGTTGGATTGTTAGTGTAAACAATATGGAAGACGTTGTTGGTGGTCACATTTGGATAGGATTCACTTGTATTGCTGGCGGTTTCTGGCATATACTAACTAAGCCATTTGCTTGGGCTAGACGTGCATACGTATGGTCTGGTGAAGCTTATTTATCTTACAGTTTAGTAGCTGTAAGTATAATGGCTTTTACTGCAAGCCAATACTCTTGGTATAACAATACTGCTTATCCTAGCGAATTCTACGGTCCTACAGGTCCGGAAGCTTCTCAAGCTCAGGCTTTCACTTTCCTTGTAAGAGATCAACGTTTAGGGGCTTCTGTAGCTTCTGCCCAAGGTCCTACAGGTTTAGGTAAGTATTTAATGAGATCTCCTAGTGGAGAAATTATATTAGGTGGAGAAACTCAAAGATTCTGGGACTTAAGAGCTCCTTGGATAGAGCCTCTAAGAGGGCCTAATGGTCTTGACTTAAATAAAATTAAGAATGATATTCAGCCTTGGCAAGAACGTAGAGCTGCAGAATATATGACTCACGCTCCTCTTGGCTCACTTAACTCTGTTGGTGGTGTTGCTACAGAAATTAACTCTGTTAACTTTGTGTCACCTCGTAGTTGGTTAACTTGTGCTCATTTCTTACTTGGCTTTGTATTCTACATAGGTCATTTATGGCATGCAGGTCGAGCACGAGCTGCAGCAGCTGGTTTCGAGAAAGGTATAAATCGTGAAAACGAACCTGTTTTATCACTACGTCCTATAGATTAATTTTTAATTAACAATTAAACTAACAATCTTTTTGGCACAGTAATATACAAAAAGACTTCTCATTACTTTATTTATAAAGTAATGAGAAGTCTTTTTGTATATTCTAAAATTTATATTAAACCTAAAAAATGCAATACTCCTTTACCTGTTATTAATTCAATAGTCAACGTTATAAAAAAACCTAACATAGCGAAACGACCATTCCAATTCTCAGCAGATGAAGTAAAACCCCAACTCCAAAGAGTTATTTGTTTATTGTTTAATTCCATAATTTAAATCCGATTGGCTTTGTCAAAATGACTTCTATTTTTAGAATATTGTAGTTTATGAATTGATTTTATTTTATTATCATAAAGATTAAATTATGGTATTTTACCTCAAAATAACATTGAGAAAAAAAATAAGATTAAAATATTTTTAGATAATCTTAATTTTCTTTTTACGCATATTAATAAAAAGGTGATTTATGACCAATTCTTTGACTTTATTATTTTCTTCTTTTATAGGTTTTTTACAAATATATTTAATACTTTTATTAGTTCGTGTTTCATTAACTTGGTTTCCTAATGTAAATTGGTATGGACAGCCATTTTATTCTTTAAGCAAATTAACTGACCCTTATCTAAAAATGTTTCGTGGTATAGTCCCTCCCTTAGTAGGCATAGACATATCTCCTATACTTGGTTTTATTTTACTTCAATGTATAATGCAAATTGTAAGTAATATAGGCTTAACGAGCAATTAAATGATTAATAAATAAATATAGTCTACAACTTTAGTAGAATTATATTCATATCGACAGTATTATGAATTCAAGAAATAACAAAATAATAAAAAAAATATGTTAAAAATTCGATTAAAAAAATACGGTAGAAAAGGACAAGCTAGTTATAGAATCGTAGTAATACCAAGTGCTACTAAAAGAGATGGACGCTCAATTGAAGAATTAGGCTTTTATAATCCTCATACTAATGAAACTAATTTAAATATTTCTAGAATTCAAGTTAGATTAAGTCAAGGAGCTCAACCTACAGAAACTGTAAGAAATTTATTAAAAAAAGCTTCTGTAATAAATTAATAAATTTTTGGAGGAAAGAAAATGCCTAAATTTACTTTAAAAGTATTATGGTTAGAAAATAATGTTGCTTTAGCTGTTGACCAAATAGTTGGAAATGCAACAAGCCCTTTAACTTGTTATTTTTTTTGGCCTAGAAATGATGCTTGGGAACAAATAAAGTCTGAACTTGAAGCTAAGCCTTGGATTTCAGAGCGTGAAAAAGTTGAAATCTTGAATAAATCTACTGAAATTATTAATTATTGGCAAGAACAAGGAAAAAAATATTCTTTTACTGAAATTCAATCAAAATTTCCTGATTTTATTTTCGCTGGTAATAGTTAATAAAAATGTATTAAGATTATTTTTAATAATCTTAATACATTTTTTATGACTTTATATGAAAAGAGCCTAGTCATTACTTTAGATAGTTTGGTTGGTGAATACGCTTATTCGGATAAGAAACGGTCTTTAGAAAATTCTATAGTTTTATCTAAAATGAGGGTATTTAATAGTATATTTAGAGATAAAATTTTCTTAAATTTTAATATTCTTGACTATTTAAAATCTACATGTTCATGTAACATCTTTCATATGTTTCTCTTATATCAGTTGTTGTATGCATTAAATTTAAAAAAAAATTTTACTTCTACAAACACAAATAGAACTATATCTAACTACTTCAATATATTAATAAATTCAATTCAAAGGCAAGTTAATATTCTAACAATTCCCCAAGAAATAATTGACGATAAAGAGTATATAACAACTTTTGCATTAAGTAATCTTTATACAATTAATGAATTTTATAATGAAATATAAAATAGTTAAATTTAAAATTTTCTCATATGTTAATAAATTAGCTTTTTTTTCTTTTTTTTATATTATATTTATTGTTTCACTATTTTCACCAAATGATTTGAATAAATATAAAGCAATTCGATCAGATTTATCATTGAATGCTCATGATTCGTCAAATATAGAATTTAACAAAATTTTTACTAACAAAATTTATTTAGACCTGTATTTACACAAAATTATTAAAAATAAACGAGATTATGATATTACCCAAATAAGTATTAACAAGGAAGGAAAAATTCTAGGTTATAAACCCACAAAATTAAAACAAATATCTTATACTTTAGAAAAACAAATAGTTAATAGTGTAATAAAAAATATTTTATTTATAAAAGAAGAAAAAAGTATTTATTGGTTATATATAACCAATAAATACTAATAAAATCAGTGTGACTTATTTATCTTCTTTTTGATCAACAACTATACATTCGGTTGTTAAGATCATACTTGCTATAGAAGCAGCATTTTGCAAGCCCGATCTAGTAACTTTAGCAGGATCTATAACACCAATGCTATACATGTCTTCTATTTTACCTTTAGCTGCATCATATCCAATAGAAAAATCTTCATCTTTTATTTTTTCTATAATAATAGAAGAATTTATTCCTGTATTTTCAATAATTCTTTTCATTGGTGCACTCAAAGCTTTCTGTACTATTAAAGCACCTATTAATTCATCTTCTACTAAATTATCTTCAGCCCAATCATTCAGATCTTTAATAAAGTGTATTAATGTAGCTCCTCCTCCTGGTACTATGCCTTCCTCTACAGCAGCTTTTGTAGCATTAATAGCATCTTCTAAACGTAATTTTTTATCTTTGTCAAAATCGACTTGTTATTTATAATAACGAAGCCTTTTATATGAACCGTACATGCCAGTTTCCTAGCATACGGCTCGCAGTCCTTTAAACTATTTGTTTGCAAATTTTATTTCTTTTAAATTTAAAATTAAAAAAATCCATAAGAAATTTGCTTAATATATCATATATTAATCATTTGAAGACATATTAGAATATAAACTAATATGTATCTTTCATCAGACATTTTCTAAGGAATATTGTAAAATGTCTGTCTTTGAAGTAATCCAATTAAACACAATATATTTCTAAGAACCGTTAAGTAATTACACTCTCTCCTACCCATTCTTTGTTTTTAAGGATAAATGATTAATTATCCTAAGAAATTAATACTAACATTGAATGTTTTTTTTCGTTCCAAATATTGATTATTTTGTAACCTTAGGCTCCTGCAATTCGTCTATATCTAACTCAGGATTGCATCTAAAGAAATGATTTTGATGCGAGTTTTTTGATAATATAGAAACTTTATAATGACGACTTTTCATAAGAAACTGAGACGCTTTTAAACAGGTTTAACTTAATTAGCCATAATTACCTACCACGGGGCAGTGTAATCTTGTCGTCTAGATTTCTGATTCCCCTGTGTTCCCCGGCTTCACATAGATAATCAGTCTTGTGCGGGCACATTGGCATCACCTTTTCCTTAAGGGGCTGTACTTTCAACAGCATCAATATTTAGTTATATGAAATGCACTTTTATACTTAATAAAAATAAGTATTTTGTTATTCCTTTCATACTCTAGTTTTTATCTAGAAACGAATCGCACCATTTCTGTTTCAGTAGCTGCACCAACCTTAATAACAGCAACTCCTCCTGCTAATTTTGCAAGTCTTTCTTGTAATTTTTCTCTTTCATAAGAAGATTCACTAGCTTCAATTTGTCTACGAATTTGTTCGCATCTAGCTTTAACTTCTCTCTCTTGCCCTTCCGCTATTATTGTTGTAGATTCTTTTGTAACTGTAATTCTTCTAGCTTGGCCTAACATATCTAATTGTACAGTTTCTAAGCTAAAACCAGCATCTTCAGAAATTACTTGACCACCTGTTAAAATAGCTATATCTTCAAGCATTGTTTTTCTTCTGTCACCAAAACCGGGAGCTCTTACAGCTACTACATTAACAATACCTCTTAACTTATTAACTACTAGTGTAGCTAAAGCTTCTTTTTCAACATCTTCTGCAATAATTAATAATGGTTTAGAAGTTTTGGAAACTAATTCTAAAATAGGAACTAGTTCTTGCTGAACTAAACTAATTTTTTTATCTGTTAATAATATATAGGTGTTTTCTTGCGTAGCTTCCATCCTATCTGTATCTGTTACGAAATAAGGAGATATAAAACCTTTTTCGAAACACATACCTTCGGTTAACTCCAATTCTGTAATTGTAGATTTACCTTCTTCAAGTGATATAACTCCTTCTCTTCCTACTTTGTCAATAGCATCTGCAATCATTTGTCCTACTTCGATATCATTACCTGCAGAGATAGATGCTACTTGAATAATAGATTTTGTGGAGTCGATTTATAATTAATAAAATCTCTCTTATGAACCGTACGTGCTAATTTCCCAGCATACGGCTCTCGATTCACTAAGTTTTTTTAACTTGCGTTATAAAGTAATGTAATTTATTTTGAAAGCTCTTTGAATAGATTCTTAATTAGTAGAATACTTAGTTATAAAATATTTAGTTTTACTAAATAACATTTGAATATAATAGGATCTTTCTTCCTTTGGCATATTAGTATTTTTTTTCAAATATTTGTAGCTCCAATTTTTTATGGACCAAAGACTTGAGCTGACTTTAGACATGTCACAATATCTATGATATAGACACCAATTATAATAAATACGTTTAATTATTTCTAATCGTTTAATGATCTTATACTTTGAATTTTTAAATGTGAGCTTAATTTTATCTACAAGCTTTTTTACACTGATTTTAGATGGATAAGATATAACTTTGTTCTTTTTATCTGTTAGTAAAAAATGCCAGTCAAGAAAACTAAAACCTTTTTTAAATGATGAGAACTCTTTTTTCATTAGCTCTATGTTTAGTCCTCTTGCTGCTAAAAAAGATTCAATTTTCTCGCATAGTATCATTGAAGACTCAAAATCATTCATCATAAATATCACATAGTTATCATATTTTAGTGCATTAGGAGGATTTCCATCTCCGACAAAAATAATCCTGTTATTATTAATTTCTTCTATACCATGTAATATAATTGCACGTAATAAAGGACGAATTAATTCTGTACTTTGATCACTAGATTGCAAGTTGATATATTTTCTTTCACTAATACATTTTTTCAAAGTAGTAAAAAGTAGTTTCTTTGCAAAGTTAGGTAAGATAATTAATGATATTATTTTTTTGTAATCAGCTTTAGTAAAACAATCAGTAAAATTCGTTATTAGAACATTTCTTATATTTGTACTTGTATTAAATCGTAATTCATGAAATAAATTTTTTTTTATATTCCAACTTAAATCAATATATTCATTATGATAAAGATTTTCAGAAATATAAGATTGGTAAATAGGTTCTATAGCATATTTTAGAAGGCATTGTATGGATTCTTTTTTTAAACCTATTAGAGCGAGATAAAGATTTTTATTAACTATCCTAAGGTTATTGAAACACAAAGTTTCTTGTTTTGTTTGTAGTTTTATTGTTTTAAGAGATTCTACAAGCAGAAAATAATATTCAGGTGTTACAAATGTAATAGCTTTTTTACCAATAAAATTTTTTTTAAAGCTTAATTGAAGAACATACCTTACAGCTAAGTATTTAGAACATTTAGAAGCCAACAATAAATTTTGAAGCTTTTTTATTGATGATTTATTACCTTTTTTTGACGCTTCATATATCCTATGCTGGAGACGAAAAAGATCCTTCTGAAATTCATTCCAAGGTAATTTTTCCCATTCATCAGCATAATCTTTGAAAATTGCTGCTGTCATTGAAATTGTCTCTTTTATATAATATATTTCTGTGAATCGTTAGGCAGTTACGCCCTGTCCTACCCGTCTTAATTCATAAAGAGAAAAGATTTTATTTCTCCTAATTCAATGGAAAAGAATTGAGACGTTTTTTTTCGTTCCAAATGTTAATTCATTGTGACCTTAGGCTCTTGTAATTCACCTCTATCTAACTCAGGAGAACGTCTAACAGACACATATTGACGCGAGTTTCTATATAAATAGTATATGATTATTTTTTAGTAGCGACTTATCATATAGTAGTAAGATGCTTTTGTAACAAGTTCAGATTTACCTTAGCCATAGTCACTTACCAAGAGGCAGTGTAATTCGTCGTTCAAATTTCTGATTCCCCCGTAATCCCCGGCTTCATTTTGATAATCAGTCTCTATGCGGGTACATTGGCGTCAACCTCTCCTTAGGTGGTTGGACTTTCACCAACATCAACATTTAGTTATATAAGAATTTCTTATATCTTAGCTTAGTAAATATTATTACATCTTGTTTTTAGGCTAAGAACGAATCGCACGTGTCTTCTACAGGTCTAGAATATTCTGCTATTTGGCTAATTACGAATTGTGTTGCCTTCTCTATACCACGTTTTATTGCGATAGGATTAGCGCCAGCAGCCACATTTTTCATACCTTGTTTTACCATAGCATGGGCTAATACTGTTGCAGTTGTAGTTCCATCTCCAGCAACATCATTCGTTTTAGAAGCAGCTTGTCTAATAAGCGCTACTCCAGTATTTTCTATGTGATCTTCTAACTCAATTTCTTTGGCTATTGTAACTCCGTCGTTAACTATTTGTGGTGGGCCGTACTTTCGTTCTAAAACAACGTTACGACCTTTAGGGCCTAATGTAACCGAAACGGCTTCTGCCAATATATCCATTCCTCTTTCTAGTGCTCTTCTAGCATCTTCTTGATATAGAATAATCTTACTCATAAATTGTCTTACTTTTTGGAAAACATTAAAATCTAAAAAGTACTCTAAAAATTTACTTTAAATTATGATTTATTAGTATATTAGTATAAAAGATATTTAATACTATTAAGAGTTTTTTATCTACTAAAAAAAATAGTCAAAATTATATTCTTGATGTTTTGAAAAAATAAAATATAAATTTTTTATGAATAAAGAATACATCCCATTTCACTTAAAATATAGACCGCAAAATTTTACTACAATTATAGGGTACAGTAAAATAACAAATTATTTAACATTAGCAATTAAAAAAAAGAAATTAAGTTTCGCTTATTTAATTATTGGGAAGCACGGTACAGGTAAAACAACTCTAGCAAGAATTATGGCAAAAGCTATTAATTGCACAAATAATAAAAATATTCCATGTAATAATTGTAACAGCTGTAAAAATATTCACTTCCAGAAATCTCTTGATTTTTATGAAATAGATGGTGCTAAAAACACAGGAATAGATAATCTTCGAGAAATTATAGAAAAATTAAATTTTTCTCCAATAACAAGTAAATACAAAATTTGCGTAATTGATGAAGTGCATATGCTTAGCAATAGTGCTTTTAATAGTTTATTAAAAACTTTAGAGTCACCACCTATCAATACTTTTTTTATTCTATTAACAACTAGTCTTAATAAAATTCCCAATACAATTATTTCTAGATGTCAACAATTATTTTTACCTCCTATTAATTATGAAGACATTTGTATTGCAATATATAAGGTAAGCTGTAATGAAAAAATCAAAATCACTAATAAAGGTTTAACTAATATAGCCAATATAGCAGAAGGTAGTTTTCGAGATGCACTTAATATAATAGAAATGTTTTCCTTAGAAAGCAGTCCCATTACTACTAGTGTTTTACATCAAAGATATTTGATTCCCCAATCAAGAATAATCGATGTTTTAATAACCAAGATTTTTACTCTAGATTTGTTAGAATTGCTAACTGTTATAAATTATATCGAAAACCATACATGGGAAATAAAAGAAATTATTAATGAAATGTATAACTCATTAATTAATAAATATATTTATAACAAAAAATTAAACTCTACAGTTCAATCCGGTGTTATAAATACGAAAAAACTAATTATTCTTTTGCTTTTTTTAAGAGATTATAAGGATTCTCAAAAAAAAAATTTATGGCATTATTTAATATTATTTATGATTAAAAATAATGAAAAAAATATTAAAGTAAAAAAAAGAAAAAGAAACAGTTTAGTTGTTAGAAAATACAAAATTTGTTCTAATTAGGTATATAAAAAATGTCATACTTTATTGATAATTAGGAAAAAATTATGTTATACTCACTTTGTATAAAATAAGTTCCGTGCTTGTAGCTCAGTGGACTAGAGCACGTGGCTACGAACCACGGTGTCGGGGGTTCGAATCCCTCCTTGCCCAATAAGGATTAATACGAATGTTATTGTCTCTTAATATTTCAGTTGAGGAGCCATCTTGTAACTTTTAAACTTAAATATTAAGAGACTCGATCTAATAAAAAGAGAAAATATAGGTATTACAAATAACAGTTGACATCAGATAACATGCTGGTATTATAACTGTATAAGAAAATTTTCTGGGGCGTCGCCAAGTGGTAAGGCAGCGGACTTTGACTCCGCTATTCGTAGGTTCGAATCCTGCCGCCCCAGATAAATTAAGAAATTGCTTTTTAGCCAAATTTTGGATACTATAATTGTATTGAAAATTAAAATAAAATATATATGGCTGTAATACAATTTATCCAAGGAGTTAATGAAGATGTTATACCTGATGTACGTTTAACTCGTTCTCGGGATGGAAGTACAGGAACTGCAACTTTTAGATTTGCTAATCCACAAGTTTTAGAAGCTCAAACTACTAGTAAAGGTACTATTACTGGTATGTATTTAATTGATGAAGAAGGACAAATTGTAACAAGGGATGTAAACGCACGTTTCGTTAATGGAAAACCACAAGGAATTGAAGCAGTTCATATAATGCAAAGTAAAGAAGATTGGGATCGTTTTATGAGATTCATGGAAAGATATTCAGAAGACAATGGCTTAACTTTTACAAAAGCGAATGCAGTGTAAGTACTGAAATAAGTTTAAGTATTTATTTTCACTCTTATAGCTTCTAAATAAAATTTTTTATTTAAAAGCTATTTTTCTCATTATTCTTATTTATTTAGCTTTTTTTATTATATATTTTAGTATATAATAAATTCTAACCGTAAAGGCGAGCGTAGCCCAGTGGTTAAGGCGGCGGGTTGTGGTTCCGTTATTCGCGAGTTCGATTCTCGTCGTTCGCCTTCAAAGAAGAATAAAAGATGTTTGAAAATTTAATTAAATCCGTACGATTTCTGCTATAAGTTTTATGTAATAATCTTGTGACATATTTTTCTATATTTCTCAAACTTACTTGCATAGCTTCTGCTATAGAGCGGTTTGTTTTTCCTTTAATTATTTCTAGAAATATTAATTGTTCTTTATTAGTAAACTTTACATAAATACTATTTTTGTTTTCAAGATAAAAACGTATTTGTCTAATTTCATTTTTTATTTTTTTTATATCTTGTATATTCTTTATTTCATTAATAATACTCCTAATGACAGTAATTAATTCTTCAGGATCAAAAGGCTTAATAATATAAGCTCGACAACCAAGACTGTAACCTTTAATTCTATCTTTAGTCATTCCCTTAGCTGTAAGAAAGATAAAAGGAATAGTAGAGAAGCGTTTAGTTTTTTTTAAAGAAAGAATAAAATCGTAACCAGTTTCATAAGGCATCATTATATCAACTATCAGTATATCTGGAATAAGACTTTTCATTATGTATAAAGCTTGCTGAACTGATTGTGCTGTACAAACAGAAATGCCCTTACTTTCTAGATAATTTTTTAATGTGTCTAAAAGTTTAATCTCATCATCTATGATTAAAACATTAACTTTACTCTTTGTTTTTAAAGGTAATAACTGTGACATAATAACTTGAAGTTTTATTTTTTTTTACTTTATAATTACTATTGGTAACTTTAAAAAGACTGTTTTTTCAATATTTGATTGTAGTTTTTATTTTCTTAAATTTCTTTACTTAATTCTATATTTATGGGAAAGGTATACGACTGGTTTGAAGAACGTCTTGAAATTCAATCTATAGCAGATGATATTACGAGTAAATATGTACCGCCACATGTAAATATATTTTACTGTCTTGGTGGGATCACGTTTACTTGTTTTATAATTCAAGCTGCTACAGGATTTGCTATGACTTTTTACTATAGACCTACTGTAGCAGAAGCATTCGCTTCTGTTGAATATTTAATGTATGAAGTAAACTATGGTTGGTTATTCAGATCAATGCATAGATGGTCTGCTAGTATGATGGTATTAATGATGATATTACATATCTTCCGAGTGTATCTAACAGGAGGATTTAAAAAACCAAGAGAACTTACATGGGTTACAGGTGTAACTTTAGCTGTAGTTACTGTTTCTTTCGGTGTAACTGGTTATTCTTTACCATGGGACCAAGTAGGTTATTGGGCTTGTAAAATCGTAACAGGCGTACCAGAAGCCATACCTGTAGTAGGTAGTCTTTTAGTAGAATTATTAAGAGGTAGTGTTAGTGTAGGTCAAGCTACTTTAACAAGATTTTACAGCGCACATACATTTGTATTACCAGTAGCAGCCGCTGTTCTAATGCTTACACACTTCTTAATGATACGTAAACAAGGAATATCAGGGCCTTTATAAAAATTTAGTTTAATATAAACTTAAGTTACCCAACTTTATAGAAGCTAAGGAGCTATTTAATATGTCTGTTCTAAAAAAGCCGGATTTAAACGATCCTAAATTACGTGCAAAATTAGCTAAAGGTATGGGACACAACTACTATGGTGAAGTGCGAACAGTAAGCTGATCTAAAATAAGTTAATGCGTTGCAATTATTAGTAAAATTGCTAGTGTGGGATCAATCACTATAAAGCCTTCAGCTAACCTAAAAGAGAAATCTTAAGGGGACAGTAGCATGCTGAAAAAATGTGATTTTATCTTAATGACATTTTAAGGTTAATGATATCGGGATAAAGCTAAACTGCTTAAAGGATAAGAGGACGGCAGTCACTAGTAGCTGAGTAATACAATCACAGTATTATTTAAGAGAATCAAATACTTAGGTTCACCAATTATTTTGAAGATCCCTTCTCTCCGTAGATCTTGAAAGATAAATAACTCTGAAAGTCCATCCCGCAATGTCAAACTCGCATAGATTAGAAACTGTATTGTTCACTAAGGGTTAAAAATACCTATGTGAAAAGAGTCTCAATTAAAGAGACAGGTTAGGATGCTTGTAAGTAAAATAAGTTTGACCTGGATAGGTTAAAATGAAAAAACTGTATAGACTTGAAGCAATCACTTTGCTGAGTAAAAAAAATCCAGAATGGATACATAAAGATATTTTTCGACTTTTAAATAAAGCAGATATCTGGAATTTAGCATACGAAAATATTAAGACAAGAAAAAGACTTTTAAATGAAGTAGAAGAAAAAAACGATAAATCCTTACAATTTTTATTACAAGAACTACGTAAGTCTGTTTATGAAGAAAAATATAAATTTTTGTCATCGAAATCTAATAAAACAATAGAAGATAACAAAACTAAAAAAATACAGAATTTAGATGTCTTCAATTCAGAAATTACTCAAGAAGTAATCAAAATAATACTGAAAGCTATATATGATCCTATGTTTTCCGAAATTAGATCGGGATTCTGCAAAAGAGTAGGCAATCATAATACTCTAAACTACATCGAAAAAAATTTTCGATCTGTTGATTGGATTATAAGCCCTATTAAAACAGAAAAATATACCAAGATCGATAGTGAAATTATTATAAAAATTATTGAAAAAAGAATTAAAGACTCTAGGTTTATCAGACTTATAAAAAAATTCTTAAAATCTAAAGCAGTAGAAAAAAAATATATTTTTTTTTCCAACTACTATTCGTGTCAATACGGCGAGCTTTTTCTTTTTTTGGTGGATGTGTATTATTACGAATTTGACAATTACATTGACAAGTTTCTAGTAAAAACAACATCTTGTAATCTATTAGAAGAAGAAGCGTTGACAAAAAAAAAAGTAGATTTTATCGAAAAAACTATAGCATCTGAATATAAAATTAAATATGCCAGGTATTTAGATGAATGGGTTATTGGAATTAGTTACAAAAAAAATGTAGCAATTTACATAAAAAATACAGTTACTTTATTTTTCAGCGAGTTAACAAAGAATAGTTTTAATCCTATAAAAATAGATATAAAAGATATACGAAAAGGTAATGTACTGTTTTTAGGTTATTATATATTTTTGTCTAAAAGCTTAGAAAGCAAGAGTAAAAATAAAGACAATAAAATCAAATCTTTTGAAAAACTGTCTAAGCTTAAATTTGATGTACCTGTAAAAATACTACTAAAAGAATATATAAAAAAAGGCTACCTTAAACAAACAGCAACAACTATAAGACCTATTAGCAAAACTTCTCTCGTAATATTAGATGATTATGTAATAGTAAAGCATTACAACACTTTATGGTCGAAATTTTGGAAATATTATTCTGGATGTACAAAAAGACGAAGACTTCAATATTTTCATCACTTATTTCATATATCTTGTGCAATGACTCTTGGTCATAAACATCGATTAAGTCGAAAAGAAATTTTTAATAAGTATGGTAATAATCTTGAAATAAATACTGGAGAAAAAAAATCTCGGATTTCTTTTGAATATAAAACTAGCTGGTCTATAAATGAAAGTAGTTGGATACTAGGAAAAAATTTCTGTATACCAATAAACTAAATAATAACATAACTATTTTTTCTACAAGTTTAAGCTTTTTCTGTTATTTACTCAATTGTAACTTGTTATAGAATATAGAATTATAAAAAGGAAAGAAATAAAGATCAAGAAGAAAAAGACTTTCCAGCTTACAATGCAATATTCAATATTAACTTTTTACTTTCAATTTGACCTAACTGGAGAGCCGTATGCATTTAAAAGATGCCTGTACGGTTCGGAAACGAATAGTCAATATTTACAAACTATTTAGTTTTATCCTGCATGGCCTAATGATTTATTATATATGTTCCCAGTGGTAATCCTTGGAACATTAGCTTGCGTTGTTGGTATTTCTGTATTATCCCCTTCTCCATTAGGAGAAAAAGCAGATCCTTTCGCGACTCCTCTGGAAATTCTTCCAGAATGGTACTTCTTCCCAACTTTCAATTTATTACGAGTAATTCCTAATAAATTATTAGGTGTTTTATCAATGGCAGCTGTACCGGCTGGTTTGATAACAGTTCCTTTTATCGAAAGTATCAATAAGTTCCAAAACCCTTTTAGAAGACCTATTGCAATGGCTATATTCTTATTTAGCGTTGTTTTTGCAATTTGGTTAGGTATTGGAGCTACTATGCCTATTAATAAAGCTTTAACACTAGGTGTTTTTTAACCTATTAATAGATTTTAGAAGCATATAAAAAACGCAGTTGCAATATAAATTTTTTATTATATTGCAACTGCGTTTTTTTATGAAAAATTAAATATTGTTTGTTATTTTAATCTTACCATTGCACCTGCTTCTTCTAATTGTTTTTTAGCAGATTCTGCATCGGCTTTAGAAGCACCTTCTTTTACACTCTTTGGAGTAGATTCTACTAAATCTTTAGCTTCTTTTAATCCTAAACCTGTAATAGCTCTAACAATTTTTAAAACTGCAATTTTTTTATCTGCTGGAACCTCTTCCAAAATTAGGTCAAACTCTGTTTTTTCTTCTACAGCCTCTTGTGCTCCCCCAGAGCCAGGCATTACAGCCATTGCCATAGGTGCCGCTGCAGCGGTAGCGCTCACATTGAAAGTATCTTCAATTTGCTTAACTAATTCAGATGCTTCTAATAATGTTAAAGTTTTTAATTGTTCAATTATTTCGTCTACTTTAGCCATAAATATTATGTATATTGTTTTACTTAAAAATCGAATGAGTTATGTAAAGATACTAAGAAAATATTTTATCTCTAAATTCTGATACATCTAATTGTATAGATGGGCCCATAGTACTACAAATGTAAAAGCTTTTCCAGTATCTACCTTTTACTCCTGAAGGACGGTTTTTGTCTATGGATTCTTGAACAGCTTCTAAATTAAGCAATAAGTCTTCAACGGCAAAATCGCTTTTGCCAAAAGGTATATGTACTATTCCACTCTTATCAGCTCTGTACTCAAGTTTTCCTTTCTTAAACTCATCTATAGTTTCTTTAATATTAGAAGTTACAGTTCCTGATTTAGGTGAAGGCATTAAACCTCTAGGGCCTAAAACTTTACCCAGTTTTGCAATGGAAGGCATCATATCAGGAGTTGCTATTAATCTATCAAAATTTAATTCGCCTTTCATTATATTTTGTATTAACTCTTCTGCACCTGCTAAATCTGCACCTGCTTCTAATGCTTCGTTAATTTTTTCCCCTTGAGATACAACTGCTATTCTAACTTTTTTACCTGTTCCTTTAGGTAAAACTAAAGTAGTACGTAATTGCTGATCTGCATATTTTGTATCTAATTTTAAACTTATGTGAGCTTCTGCTGTCTCTGTAAATTTAGCTGTAGCAAGCTCTTTTAAAAGATTTAGAGCTTCTAAACCTTTATAACTGCGCAATTCAACTTTGGCTTGAATTTTTTTTACTCTTTGAGATACTTTTGGCATGATTTTATTCTATTTTCTTTATTTGTGTACTTTATTGAGTTATATTGATACCCATATTTTTTGCAGTACCTTCTATAATTCTCATAGCAGCTTCCTTGTTAGAAGTATTTAAATCTGGTAATTTAGTTTCTGCTATCTGCAATAACTGATCTTTTGTAATGTTGCCAACAATATCTTTTTTAGGATTTCCAGACCCTCTAGGCACTCCAGCTGCCTTAGCCAATAAAACAGAAGCTGGAGGAGTTTTCAGAACAAATGTATAACTTTTGTCCTCATAAACAGTAATTTCAACTGGGATAACTAAACCTATCTTATCTGATGTTTTAGCATTATATTCCTTACAGAACATAACAATATTTACTCCACGCTGACCTAAGGCTGGACCTACAGGTGGTGCAGGTGTTGCTTTTCCTGCATCTAAAGCTAATTTTATTATAGCCACTACTTTTTTAGCCATATATTTTTTTTCTTTTTTTTATAATATAAGAGAAAACGTATAATAGAATTACTATTAAATTTCCATCATTATATATTATCTTATAACTATAAATATAATTTATCACTAGATTTTTATATATTTTATTTCAAATTAAACACGCCCTGTAGGACTTGAACCTACGACATCAGGTTTTGGAGACCTGCGTTCTACCAACTGAACTAAAAGCGCTAGGAATAAGATAACTCGAAATACCATTATAAGTCAAGTTATAAGGAAATAAAATTTTTTTATAAAAAAAAGTGTATTAAAAGCTATGATAAAAGGAGAGAGAGGGATTCGAACCCTCGTTAAAGTTTCCTCTAAACAGCATTTCCAGTGCTGCGCCTTAGACCACTCGGCCACCTCTCCAAGGTTGCATTATCATAATAACAAAAAAACTATTTCTGTTATACAATAATCAGATGAGTTTTTGACACAAATAAAAAGTAATGAAAAGCCGTGAATTCCAAACACATTGTATCTAGCAAAGAAGATATGATTCCTCATTCTATAAAAATAGAAAAGAATATATTAGCTGAAGTTCTTCTAAACAAGGACAATCTTCCACTGATTTTTTACAAAGTACGTAGCTATTTTTTTTACTTAGAAAATCATCAATATATCTTTAAAGCGGCTAAAGAGATATACGAAAATCAAATGGATATAAATATTGATACAGTAGCAGATCGTCTAAAAGCATGTGGATATTTAGAAACAATAGGAGGTATAAAAGAATTATTAAACATAATAAATTCAGTAATTATTGTGAATAATGTAGAGACCTACATAATAATATTAATTGATAAATATATAAGAAGACAAATTATTTCTGGAGCAAAGAAAATAGAAAAACTGGCTTATCACTCTTTTGATTCAATAGAAACATTGTTAGATGAAGCTGAAAAAATTTTATTTACAATTACAGAAGACAAACCTAATAATAATTTATTCTTAACTTCCGAAGTCTTATTAGAAGTTTTTATTGATTTAGAAAAAAGATCAAAAGAAAATCTTTACTGTGGTTTAAAATCAGGTTTTTTCGAATTAGATGCAATTACTCAAGGGTTTCAACAATCTGATTTAGTAATTATTGCAGGCAGACCTTCTATGGGGAAAACAGCGTTTGCTTTAAATATAGCAAGAAATGTATCTGAATTGCAGGATACAGCTATTATAATCTTTAGTCTTGAAATGTCTAGACAACAACTAGTATATAGATTTTTGTCTAAGGAATCCCAAATCGCTCACTCCAAACTACGCTCCGGTAACATAAATAAAAATGAATGGTATGCAGTAAGCAAAGCAATAAATGTTCTTGCAAATTTAAAAATATATTTAGATGATTCTGGAGAATTGTCTTTAAGTTCTATAAGAAATAAAATTAGTAACATCCAAATAAAACATCAAAATATAGGGTTAATCGTAATCGATTATCTACAATTATTAAATGATTCCAGTGTAAAAGATAGCAGAGTTCAAGAATTATCTAAACTTACACGTGGCCTCAAAGTAATTGCAAAAGAATTTAACGTTCCTACAATAGTTTTATCTCAATTGAGTCGTAATGTTGAGTCTAGAATAAATAAACGTCCGATATTGTCAGATTTAAGAGAAAGTGGATGCATAGCAGGAGAGATGAAATTATACATACCATACAAAAATGAATACTTAAAGATAAACAAAATAGAAGATAAAATTAATAATTTTGTCATCTCTAATTTAAATACAAAAATTAAACGATCAGTATTATTTTCTGCTGCGAAAATAAAAAGAAATTTTTATACAGGAACCAAATTTACATATATATTGAAATTAATAAATAATAATATTATTAAAATAACAGGTAATCATAAAATATTAACTGTAAAAGGATGGAAAAAGGTTAAAAACTTGTCTAGACATGATCTTATTGGTACTTTAGATACCCAAAATTTTTCAAAAAACTTATTCACAATAAATAATAAAGAAAGAGTATTCCCTTTATTATCTTTTACATGTGTGAAAAATATTAAATTATTAGGAAAATGTCATTGCTATGATTTATGGATACCAAAAACAAACAATTATGCCATTAACAATTTTCTAATTCATAACTCAATAGAACAAGACGCTGACCTAGTTTTAATGCTTTATAGAGACGATTACTATAATAAGGATGTAGACACAATAGAAAGCAATATTACCGAAATTATTATTAGTAAACACCGCAATGGCCCTCTTGGCAATATAAATCTCATGTTTGAACCAAAAACTTTAACATTTAATAACTTTGTATTTTAAGTTGTAAATCTATGCCAGGAACCAGGGTTGAACTGGTGACACGTGGATTTTCAATCCACTGCTCTACCAACTGAGCTATCCCGGCTTAATTATTTATAATGTCATGTAATACATAAATATCATTATAAGATCTTTCATATATTTTGACAAGCTTTTATATAATTATTCCCTCTTCAGAAAAAATATATCTATAGAGGGAATAGAATAATTAATTTTTAGCTAACTCTAATTTTTCACCTAATAAAACTTGAACTTTACCATCATTGTCTACATCTACAACAGCTGTATCTCCTTCTTTAATCTTTTCTGATAAAAATTCTTCTGATAAAGTATCTTCAAGTAATCTCATTACAGCCCTTCTTAATGGACGAGCTCCATAAATAGGATTGTATCCTTCATCAATTAAATGAGCTTTAAACCTAGCTGTGACTTCTAACTGAATACCTTTTTCAGAAATTCTATTAAAAACTTCTTTTAGCATTATTTCGGCTATTTCGCCAACTTCATCTTTAGTTAACTGTCTAAATACAATAATTTCATCAAGTCTATTTAAAAACTCGGGTCTAAAATATTGTTTTAACTCTTCATTTACCAAAGCCTTAATTCTACTATATTGGGAATCAGCCTGATTTTCAGAAAACTCAAAACCTAAACCTCCCCCACCTTTTTCAATAACTTTAGAACCAACGTTAGAAGTTAAAATTAATAAGGTATTTTTAAAATCTACAGTTCTACCTTTAGAATCTGTTAATCTTCCATCTTCTAAAATTTGCAACAGTAAGTTAAAAACATCCGGGTGACCTTTTTCTATTTCATCAAAAAGGACAACTGTGTAAGGTCTACGTCTAACAGATTCAGTTAGTTGCCCTCCTTCATTATATCCAACATAGCCTGGAGGTGATCCTATTAATTTAGATACAGTATGTCTTTCCATATATTCAGACATATCAAGTCTAACCATAGCTTCTTCTGATCCGAAAAAGTAAGAAGCTAAAGCTTTGGTTAATTCTGTTTTTCCTACACCAGTAGGACCTGAAAATATAAAACTAGCAATAGGTCTGTTTGGATTTTTTAAACCAACTCTAGCTCTTCTAATGGCTTTAGATACAGCAACTACAGCCTCATCTTGACCAATGATTCTACCATGTAAAGTTTCTTCCATGTGAAGTAACTTTTCTGATTCACTTCTAGTCATCTTGTTTACAGGTATTCCAGTCCAAGCAGCTACTATTTGTGCAATATCTTCTTCTGTTACAACCGATACATCCTTAGAAGTATCTTCTTCTCCTTTTTTACTTTGAGCTATCGCAGCTATTTGTGCCTTAATTTCCATTTCTCTATCTCTTAATTGTCCAGCTACTTCAAAATCTTGTCCGCGAACAGCCTCATCTTTTTGTTTTAAAACTTCTCTTAATTCTTTATCTAATTCTCTTGCTGCAGGAGGTAACTGAGAATGCATCAGACGTACTCTCGATCCAGCTTCATCAATTAAATCTATGGCTTTATCTGGTAAGAAACGATCCGCTATGTATTGATCAGCAAATTTAGCTGCAGCTGACAAAGCTTCGTCAGATATTACTAATTTATGATGTTTTTCATAACGATCTCTAAGACCATATAATATTTCAATAGTTTCTTCGACACTTGGTTCTCCAACCATTACAGGTTGAAAACGTCTTTCTAAAGCAGAATCTTTTTCAATATGCTTTCTGTATTCTTCTAAAGTCGTAGCACCGATACATTGCATTTCTCCTCTAGCTAACGCAGGTTTCAATATATTAGCTGCGTCTATAGCACCTTCAGCAGCTCCAGCACCTATTAGTGTATGAACTTCATCTATCACCAAAATTACATTATTAGCAACCCTGATTTCATCAATAATCTTTTTTAGTCGTTCTTCAAACTCGCCTCTGTATTTAGTACCAGCTACAAGTAAACCTATATCTAAAGTTACAACTCTTTTATCTTCTAATATATCTGGCACGTCACGATTTGTAATTCTTTGTGCTAAACCTTCTGCTATAGCTGTTTTACCTACACCAGGTTCACCTATAAGAATTGGATTATTTTTTGTTCTTCTACCTAATATCTGTATAACTCTTTCAATTTCTTTCTGTCTTCCAATAACAGGATCTAACTTTCCTTCAGCAGCTTTTTGCGTTAAATTTGTGCCAAATTCTTCTAATGTAGGAGTTTTTCCTTTATTTTGTCCTCCTCCTGCTGTTACTTCAGCTGTATCACCGAGTAATCTAATTACTTGAGTTCTAACTTTGGATAAGTCCAGAGCTAAATTCTCCAATACACGAGCTGCAACTCCTTCTCCTTCCCTTATAAGACCAAGTAATAAGTGTTCCGTTCCTATATAATTATGTCCTAATTGCCTAGCTTCTTCTAGAGAAAGCTCTAATACTCGTTTAGCTCTAGGAGTAAATGGTATTTCAACAGCTACAAATCCAGATCCCCTTCCAATAATTTTCTCTACCTCTACTCTAGCATCTTTTAAATTAACTCCCATAGACTTTAGTACTTTAGCTGCAATACCCGTACCTTCACCTATAAGTCCCAATAAAATCTGTTCAGTACCGACAAAATTGTGGCCTAATCGTCTAGCCTCTTCTTGGGCTAGCATTATTACCTTAATAGCTTTTTCAGTAAAGCGCTCAAACATAAAATTTATTGCTCTACTATACGACTACCTTTGATAAATAGACATATTAGATGTAATATAGTGATATTTTAATTCTAATTATTATTTATTACTATTTTCTAAAATACATGAATTAATATATGTATTTTAATTAATATATTTAAAATAGAAATAAGGTAAAAAAAAAGTTTTTATTTTACAATAATAGGATTAATACAAAATAAAGACAAATTAAACCATGGAATTGAAAATTTCTTTAAATCCTATTCAAATAAAAGAATTGGAAGAAAAATATACTAACAAAAATTTACCACAAATAAGAATAGGAGATACTGTTAAGATAGGTGTTTTAATTACTGAAGGAAACAAAGAAAGAGTCCAATTTTCAGAAGGTGTTGTTATCAGTAAAAACAATAATAATTTAAGTAGTACAGTTACAGTGAGACGAGTAATGCAAGGCATTGGCGTAGAAAGAACATATTTAATAAATTCACCAAAACTGAAAAGCTTTGAAGTGTTGAGACAATCTAAAGTTCGTAGATCTAAATTATATTATTTACGCTCTAGAATTGGAAAAGCAACTCGACTACAACAAAAATTTAACTAATTGGCATAAAAAACTAATTACCTCATATGCATGATGTAATTGATACATTTTAATAATATTTAGAAATCTTAAATGAACAAACTAAACATCATGCAAATGAGTAAAGCAAATATAACATATATTTCCAGCACATTTCTATAAACAATACTATTGTATTTTAGATAAAAAAATGTTATATTTTAGTCTAGAAATATCCAGGGTCGATGCCCGAGTGGTTAAAGGGGGCGGACTGTAAATCCGCTGGCTTAGCCTACGTTGGTTCAAATCCAACTCGGCCCATATGAATTACGAAAATTATATTTGGCAAACTGCATTATGACTAAACTATTAAATTAATTACTTTTATTAGCTTAGATAAAAAATAATCATATTTTTTTATCTATTAAGAAATAAAAAAAAGTCAAGATAAAGCTCATACTCTTTATCTTAACTTTCTTATACACTAAACTCCCATCATTTGAGCATTACTCTTCCCAGGCGCAACCATTGGATAGCAATTTTCATCTGAAATAACTTGTACATCTACTACAACCGGACCATCATAATTTAAAATTTCCTGAATTGAAATATTTAAATCTTTTCTTGATTTTATTAATACACCTTTAATCCCCCAAGCTTCAGCTAACTGAACAAAATTAGGAGCACCTTTTTCCATATTTGAGTGTGAGTATCTTTCGCCATAAAAAGCTTGTTGCCACTGTCTTACCATACCTTGCCATCGGTTATTTATAATTATTATTTTTATAGGCAAACCATATTGAGCTACAGTACCAAGTTCTTGTAAATTCATTTGGAAACTTGAATCGCCTGAAATACAAATAACCTGAGAATTAGGATGTGCTATTTGTGTACCTACGGCAGCAGGTAAGCCATATCCCATAGTTCCTAAACCCGCACTTGTAATCCATTTTCTTGGGCTTGTTTTTATGAATTGAGCCGCCCACATCTGATGCTGGCCTACATCAGTTGTAAAGTAAGCTTCTCTTGCCTGAGAGCTTATAGTTGATATAACCTCTTGAGGAGACAAACTTTGAGCACTTTTTGGTATTAAAAGAGGATACTCTTTTTTCCATCTATCTAAACGTTGTCTCCAAGCTTGAGTTTGTTCTGGTTCTAAACAATTATCTTCTTTCAAAATCTCTAATAAACTAATTAAAGATTCTTTAACATCACCTACTATGCCTACTTGGGGAACTCTATTCTTACCAACTTCTGCTGGATCTATATCAATATGAATAACTTGCGCATGACATGCAAATTCATCCAATTTTCCAGTAACCCTATCATCAAAACGTGCACCTAAAGCTATTAATAAATCACACTCACTCACAGCATAGTTAGCATAAACTGTACCATGCATTCCCAACATTCCTAAAGATAAAGGATGTTCTTCATCTATAATACCTTTACCCATTAAAGTTGTCGCTACAGGTATTTTCAATAAGTCTACTAAGTCACTAATTTCTTGATAAGCGCCCGAAATAATAGCTCCACCGCCAACGTATAAAAGTGGTTGATTAGACTGCTTAATTAAAGTAACAGCTTGTTTTAAACGCTTACTATTGTCTTTTATTATTTCTGGGCAACCTGGTAAAATTACTTGTCCTGGTTCTATAGGAATATAATCAAACTTTTCAAGACCTACATCTTTAGGAACATCAATAAGAACAGGACCTGGCCTTCCATATTGAGCTATAAAGAATGAAGCTGCTACTATTTGAGACATTTTGCTAGCGTGATGAACTACATAAGAATGTTTAACTATAGGAATTGTAATACCAAAAATGTCTACTTCTTGAAAAGCGTCAGTTCCTATAAAAGATCTACTTACTTGTCCTGTAACTACTACTATAGCAGCTGAATCTATTTGGGCTGTTGCTATACCTGTGACAAGATTTGTAGCTCCGGGGCCAGATGTAGCAAAACAAACGCCGACTTTTCCTGTCGATCTATAGTAAGCATCGCTAGCATGAGCAGCACCTTGTTCATGACGAACTAATATATGTTCTATTAACCCTTCTTTTTCCCAGGCATATAATTCGTCATAAATAGGTAAGATAGCCCCCCCAGGGTATCCAAAAATATGTTTAACTCCATGTCGAACTAAGCTGTCTACTAATGCAAAAGGGCCTGTCATATCTCTTTGTTTTAAAGT
>JACCDO010112944.1_pt1 | contig 24853 bp, 23 predicted proteins | sample 7446101 | NCBI WGS metagenome assembly JACCDO01 (sample SAMN15323440, study PRJNA562643) | freshwater metagenome | isolation source: river surface water | place: USA:Blue River Watershed | collected 2017-08-16 | reverse complement strand
CGGCGGAGCGGGCGGAGACGAGGAGGCGGCGGGTGATGCCGGCGCCGGCACGGCGGAAGGCGCTTCGGGCAACCTGGGCTTCAGGCTCACGCGCGGAGCTGGCGCCGGGGCGGCGCCCGGCGCAGCGGGGGATTCCACGGCCGGAGCCGGCGCGGGTGTTTCCGGCGAAGCCGGTTTCGGCGGCTCGGCGGTTGCGGGCGCAGGTGCGGGAGCGAGGCGCGGCTTGAAACGGATCTTGGGCGCCGAGTCGGCTGCCGTTGCCGGTGAAGCGGGTTCCGCCGGCGGAGCCGTGGGGGAGGAGGCCTTCTCCGATGCCGCGTTGGGCGGAGTCGCGGGCGTGGACTCGGCGGGGGCGGGAGCGGCCGGATTCGCGCGGGGTTTCAGACGAAGGACCGGCTGGGGCTTCTGCTCTTCGCTCATGCGTGGAGCCAAACTTCTTTGTTCCTTTCCGCAGCAGAAAAACGAGGGCGCGGCGGCATCGCGCCGCAATCGAGCCTACTCGCGGGCGGGAAATCGGTGGAAACCTTGCCGCGATCAGCCTGTCGGACACCTTGCCTTAAGGCCATGAAAACCACCGCCGCCGTGCTTCTCTCCGTGCTGTTGGTCGCGCCCGTCCGGTCCGAGATCTTTCGTCCGGGGGGTGGCCGCGGCGCGCCACCGCCGGCTGGTCCGAGGGGGGATCATCGCCCGGCTCCGCCGCCCCGCTGGGAGGGTCATCACCGGGGTGATCGGGTTTCGGTGCGCGTGGGCTACGGCTGGTTTGCTCCCGGCTACGCGCGGTATCCGGGGTATGCCTACGGCTATTATCCGGGCTATGGCCCGGACTATCCTTACGCCTACGGCATGGGAGTTTACGCCGAGCCTTCGGCCGCCTCGACGGGCCTCCTGCTTGGGGCGCTGGCCGGCGGGATCATCGGCAACAACAGCGGCGCTTTCGGCCACAGCGGTGCCCGCGGCGCAGCTTGGGGAGCCGGCGCCGGTCTCCTCCTGGGAGCCGTGGCGGATGCCCGGCGCGCTCGCGAAACCTACGTTCGACCGACCACCCCGACGGTGGTCTACGCACCCGCTCCGGCGCCTTCCGTCACTCCTGCCCTGGCGCCTGCCCCGCAACACGTGACCATCATCAACAATTATTACGGCGTCTCGCCGATGAGCGGCGCCAACAGCCTCTTCGGCCGCTGAACCGGCCTGAGTCCCGCCCTCGTGTGACTTCCCCGCGGGTCGCCGCGTCCTTTCCCTTACCTCCATGATGACGACCGTGATTCCCCGTCTTCTTTCCGCCGGCGCCGCCGCCGGCTTCCTGCTGCTCACGGGCTGCGCGACGACCGAGGGCGTGAAGAACCCCTCAGGCGTACCGGTGACGGAGATGCGCCCCGACGAGCGCGGCTTCGTGGCCGGCACCGGCATCGAGTCGCAGGACCTCGTGACGGTCACCGACCGCATGGCGCGCAGCATCCTCGGCATCCCGCAGATCGCCCACGCCGCGAATCCGCCGAGCGTCGTGCTCGAGCCGGTGGTCAACAACACCCGCTTTCCCGTCAACAAGGACATCTTCCTCACGCGCATCCGCACCCAGCTCAACTCCAAGGCCGCCGGCCGGGTGAGCTTCCTCGACCGCGACATGATGCGCACCCTGCAGCGCGAGCGTGAACTCAAGCGCTCCGGCCAGGTCACCGCCTCCTCCGACCCCAACGTGGTCGAGTTCGGCGGCGCGGATTACTTCCTGACCGGCAAACTCGAAGGCATGTCCACCCGCACGAGCGCCGGCACCAGCGACTACATCCTCTACAGCTTCCGGCTGACCGACGCCCGCACGAGCCGGATCGTCTGGGAGGACGTCGCCGAGATCAAGAAGCAGGGCCTCGAGGACGCGGCCTACCGCTGATCCCTTGGCCGCGCCGGTTTCATCGGCGCGCCGCCGGTTGTTCCTGCCGGCCGCCGCGCTCTGCCTGCTGCTGGCCTCTTGCGCGACGCCACCCGGGGAGCCGCGCGCCCGGCGTTCCGGCACGGCCGCGGAAACGCGCGGCGTGCCCGCAGTGCCGGAGCGCGACCGCGTGCTGCACGCGTACCGCACGGCGGCCACGGCGTTGCGGGCCGGCCGCCACGATGAGGCCAAGGCCGCGCTCGACGATGCGATCGCGCGGATCGGCGGGATCATCGCCAACGACGCCGACGCCGCCCGCGCCCGCGGGCTGTTCACCGCGGAGGGTTCCAAGACCTTCATCGGCGAGCCCTACGAGCGCGTGATGGCCTACTATTACCGCGGGCTGCTGTACTGGCGCGACGGCGAACCCGACAACGCCCGGGCCTGCTTCCGCTCGGGCAGCTTCCTCGATGCTGGCACGGCCGATGAAAAATACGACGCCGACTACGTGCTGCTCGACTACCTCGAGGGCCTCGCGACGGCGAAGTTGCAGGGTGACGGCTCGGAAGCGCTGGCCCGGGCGCGGGCCCATGCCGGGGAGAAGCACTTCCTGCCCGACTACAACCCTGCCGCGAACGTCCTTGTCTTCACGGAGTACGGCTACGGCCCGCGCAAGTATGCCGCGGGCCCGTACGGCGAGCAGCTGCGTTTCCACGTCGAGGATTCGGCCACGCGTTCCGCCCGGCTCGTCCTCGACGACGGCCGCCGGATCGTGCCGCTCCCGGCGTACGATGACCTCGGATTTCAGGCCGTGACCCGCGGCCGGCGAGTGATGGACCACATCCTCGGCAACAAGGCGGTGTTCAAGGCAGGCGTCGACGCCGCGAGCGATGCCGCGCTGGCCGGGGCCGTGATCGCCAGCGACGAGGCCCGGCGGCGGGATCGCCGCGGGCGGGAAGGTGACGGGGCGGACGCAGCGGCTCTCGGGCTCGGCGTGGTCGGCGTGTTGGGCAAGATCGTCTCCGCCGCCACACGACCGGAGGCCGACACACGGCAATGGAGCAACCTGCCCCAGCGGCTGAGCTTCGCCGCGCTCAAGCTGCCGCCGGGCCCGCATTCGGGCCGGATCGAGTTCCTCGACCGCGAGGGCCGGGTGCTCGCCGCCCGCACGCGGCCGGTGTCGTTCGAGGTTGCGGCCGGCGACCGCGACACCGTCGTGATTTTGAGCGAACTCTCCCGCTGATCCGCAGTCTCATTTCCTGTCCCGCGCACCGCACCATGAAGCCCATCGCCCTACTGCTCCTCACCGCGACCCTCGCCGTGCTCGGCCTCGCCGGCTGCGTGCACGAGACCGGCCCGTTCCCGCCGCTCGACACGACGAAGTTCACCCTCGAGAACACCGACCGGTTCGTGCTGCTCGACCAAGCCGCGCAGAACTCCGTCACCTGCACCGGGCTGCAGGAGGTGCCGCTCTCCGACGGACGCCTCGAGGTCGTGGCCAACGTCAAGAACCGCGAGAACCGCCGGATCCAGGTCCAGGTGAACTGCCTGTTCAAGGACGCGCAGGGTTTCCCGACCGGTGATGAGACGCCGTGGCAGAACCTCATCCTTTCCGAGTACGCCACCGAGGCCGTGCGTTTCACCGCGATGGGTCCGGCGGCGAAGAAGTACACCGTGCGCGTCCGGCAGGCGCGTTGAGCCCACGGACCTTCCGCCATGAAAACGTTCCTCCGTCTCTTCGCGCCCTGCGTGCTGATTTCGTCGTCCCTTCCGGCGCAGGACCCGCGTGAGACGGCCCCGGTGCCACCGCCCGTCGCGCAGGCTCCGGTGCGCCCGCCGTTGCCGGAAATTCCGCGGGCATCCGGCGGCCAGCGGGTGTTTCCGCCGACGCCCGACACGCTCATCTCGCGACAGAACGCCGAGGGTGTGCTCGAGGGCTTCCGGCGTTCGCACCAGACCGATGGTGCCCCGCGCATCGTGATCTACGTGAACCGCGTCCTGGTTGAACCCGCGCCGGCCACGGCGCCCGCGACCACCGGTGAAAACGCGGTTCCGCCGCCGCGGCGCCCGGTGCCCACGCTGGCGGACCAGCAGACGGTGCGCGAGGTGGAGCGGCTGTTCGGCCGCGCCTTCCGCCATGCCGGCGCGCAGCTCGCTGATCAGGCGCTGGCCGCCACGCTGCTGCCTGCGGAGCCCGGCGCGCACCTCACCGGCGATCCCGCCGCGCGCCAGCGTGAAGCCCTCGGCAAGATCGCCGACGTGGCGATCGAGGTGCTCATCTCCAGTCGCAACATGGTCCTGCCGGGCCTGGGCGGCGACGCCATGCTCGCGGTGCCCGACATCCAGGCGACGGCGATCCGTCTCAAGGATTCCATGATCGTCGGCCAAGCCTCCGCGAGCGACGTCATCGGCCGCGGCGCGCAGGCCGGCCGCGCCGCGCAGCGCTTCAGCGTGCAGGACATCACCGAGGCGACGGCCCTCGCGCTGATGGAGGACATGCTCACCGGGAAGCGCTGAGCGTTCCCGGCGACGGTTTCACTTCCGCGGCGGGAACGTGACTTCCTTGGTGGCCTCCGCGATGTCGCGGAGCGCCTTTTCGAGGGCCTCCTGATCCTTGCCCTGCATCCGCACGTGCGGAGCGCCGGTGGAGAAATCGATCGTCGCCCCGTTCTGGATGGGAACCTCGGGCGGCCCCGGCACCGGGTCGTTGCGCAGGACGGTTCCGGGCGGCGGCAACGTGAGCGAAGGCATCCTCGGCTCCGGCAACGGCGGGGGCGGGATCGGCGGAGGTTCGAAGGCGCGGAACTCGCGGTCGACTCGCTGACGATCGGGGCCGGGCTCGGGGGTGCGGAGCGCTGGGCGGATCGTCGCGAAGTAGAAGCCCGCGATCGCGGTGATCAGCACCGCCGTCCAGATCAGCCGTGATCTCATGGCGCGGCCGGCGGTGCGAGATGGGTGCCGAGCCAGCTCTCCGTTTCCCACAGCACATGGAGCAGGCTCTCGCGGGCGCGGTAGCCGTGGCTCTCGTGCGGCAGCACGACGTAGCGGGCGTTGGCCCCGTGTCCCTTCAGGGCCGCGTAGAAGCGCTCGGTCTGGATCGGGAACGTGCCCGAGTTGTTGTCGGCCGCGCCGTGGATCAGGAGGATCGGGGCCTTGATCCGGTGGGCGTGATTGAAGGGCGACATCTGCGCGTACACCTGGGGCGCCTGCCAGAACCAGCGCGTCTCGCTCTGGAAGCCGAACGGCGTGAGCGTGCGGTTGTAGGCGCCGCTGCGGGCGATGCCGGCGCGGAAGAGCGTCGAGTGCGCGAGCAGGTTGGCGGTCATGAAGGCGCCGTAGCTGTGCCCGCCCACCGCGATCCGCTTCGGGTCGGCCACGCCGCGGCGCACCAGTTCGTCGACCGCCGCCTGCGCGTTCGCCACCAGCTGCTCGACGTAGGTGTCGTTGGGCTTGCCGCCCTTGGGGGCGATGATCGGCATCGCCGGGTCGTCGAACACCGCGTAGCCGGCCAGCGTGAACGGCAGCGGCCCCGTCGGGCTCACCCGCGCGAAGCGTTCCGGCGTCGCCTTCACCTGGCTCGCGTTCTCCGCGTCGAGGAATTCCCGCGGGTAGGCCCACAGCAGCGTAGGCAGCGGACCCTTGGCGGGCGTCCAGCCCGGCGGCAGGTAGAGCGTGCCCGAGAGCGGCACGCCGTCGGGCCGCTGGTAGCGCACGACCTCGCGGCGCACGTCATTGAACGCGGGGTGCGGGTTGCGGTTGGCCGTCAGCGGGGTCAGCGCGCCGGTCCCGTAGTCGCGCACAAGGAAGTTCAGCGGTTCGGTGGCCGACTCGCGGCTCACGAGCGCGCGGGTGAAGCCGGCGTCGAGGAATGCGACGAACTCCTCGTAGTGCGGCGGCGCGGAACGCCAGAGGCGGCGCGTCACGCCGGTCTCCACGTCGAATTCGTCGATAAATGGCCGGTCGCCCTCCGGCGAGGCGCCCGCGCCGTGGAGAAACAGCTTGCCGCCGGGCCCGCGCGCGAGGACGAGGCGGCCGAGGGCGTTACGGGTGGTGGCCGGCCGGCCGGGGTCGCGGTAACGGTCCTCGGTCTTGCGTTCGAAGAGCAGCTTCCGCGCGGAGCCGGGCTGGCCGGGAGCCACGCGCCAGAGGCGGGTGACGCGCGTCGTGGTCCAGCTCTCCGTCACGAGCGCGAGGCCGTCGTCGCCCCATTGTACCCCGCCGATCCGGTACTCGAAGCGCTGCAGCTCGACCGGTTTCCCGTCGAAGGGGGCGGCCTGCGTGAACCAAGCGTCCCGCGCCGCCTTGCCGTCGGGCTGCTTCGCGCCGCGCCCGAGGTCCTGCGCCCAGCTCAGGGTCGCGGGGGCGTCGGCCCGCCAGCCCACGCCGCGCGGTCCGGGCCGCACGCTGCCGTTCTCCGAGCCTTCGTTGAGCGGCAGCGAGGCCACGCGGCGTTCGCGCCGCCCGGCGCGATCGAGCACGTCGATCGTCACCGGGAAACGGCTCGCCGGCACGAGGTAGGAATAGGGCCGCTGCAGCGTCTCGACGATCAGGTGCCGGCCGTCGGGCGAGGGGAGTACCGAAGATAGCAGCCCGCGCACGGGCAGCACGGCTTCCGCGCCGTCGATCGTGACCAGCGCGAGTTCGCTGGTGCCGTAATGTTCGAAGAGCGCCTCGTCGTGCGGCCCGGCAAGCAGCCCGTCGTAGGTGCGGGCGCCGGCGCGACCGCCCTTGCTCTCCTGCACGACGGGACCGGTGGGCACCGTCGGTTCCAACGGGGCCGGACCGCGGCCGGCCGGGATCCGGCGGATCAGCAGCGTGGCGTTGTCGAGCCACACCATCGGGTCGCCGAAGAAGCCGTTGAGGACGGGGTCGGTGAGCCGGCGGGCGGTGCCGGAGGCGACGTCGACGAGCCACAGCGCGGAGCCTTGGCTGAAGACGACGGTGAGCGCGAGGTGACGACCGTCCCGGCTCCATTCGTAGCCGGCGATCCGCGTGTCGGCGGGCAGGCCCGTGACGCGTTTGGCGGGGCCGCCGTCGAGCGGCTGGAACGTCAGCCCGGTGTAGGAGGCCTCGCGGCTGCGTGCGTTGGTCGCGGGGTTGATGCGCAGGCCGGCGAGCTTCAGTTCGGGTTGGGCCAGCTCGGCGATGGACGGCGCCTCGGGGCGGTCGAGCAGCAGGAGCCGGGTGCGGTCGGGGCTGAGCACGGCGACGGGCGCGCTCGGGGCGTCGACGATCGCGGCGAGCGGCGCGCTGGGGGTGCGGTAGGCCGGGTCCGCGGCGGGGAGGAACGGGGCGACCAGCGGCGCGAGGGCGAGGAAGGCGGCGCGCCGGAGCGCGGTGGGGTGCGGCATGGCGGGACGTTGCGGGTGGTCCCGGGCGGACGCAACCGCGGGGCGGGCTCGACGCCGCGCGGCGTTTTCCCTCCGATGTCCTTTCTGATGTCACGCGCCTCCGATTACCTGCGCGAGCTGCGCCTGACCCTGACGTTGGCGACGCCGATCGTCGTTGGGCAGGTGAGTCAGATGCTGATGGGGGTGACCGACAGCGTGATGATCGGCCAGGCGGGCACGGTGCCGCTGGCGGCTTCGGCCTTCGGCGGGAATATCTTCAACATCTTCTACGTCTTCGGCATCGGCTGGATGATCCCGGTCTCGATCTTCGCCTCGCGGGCGCGGGGCGCCGGTGACCCGGCGGAGGCGGGCGAGTACCTGCGGCACGGGCTCACGCTGGCGCTCGTGATCGGCCTCGCGGAATTCCTCGTGATGGCGCTCCTGGCGACGCAGCTGCACCGGTTCGGGCAGCCACCGGAGGTGCTCGCGATCGTGACACCGTTCTACCTGTTGTTCGCCGCCTCGATCGTGCCGGTGCTCGTCTACCTCGCGCTGCGGCAATTCGCCGAGGCGATGGGGCACCCGTGGGTGCCGATGTTCATCATGCTGGCGGGCGTCGGCCTGAACGCGCTGCTCAACTGGGTGTTCATCTACGGGCACCTCGGCGCGCCGGCGCTGGGGCTTACCGGCGCGGGGATCTCCACGCTGGTTTCGCGCACGCTCGGGGCGCTGGTGATCCTCGCGTGGCTGGCGCGCTACCCGGCGCTCCGGGCGGCGTGGCCGCGGCGCTGGCTGGGCGGCTATTCCCGGGAGCGCTTCCGGCGGATGCTGGGGCTGGGCGCGCCGGCGGCAGGCATGCTGCTCTTCGAGACGACGGCATTCGCGTTCTCGGGCATCATGGTCGGCTGGCTCGGCGCGGTACCGCTCGCGGCCCACCAGATCGCCATCACTTGCGCGACGTTCGCCTTCATGTTCCCGCTCGGGCTCTCGATCGCCGCCGGCATGCGGGTGAGCCGCGCGGCCGGGGCGGGCGAGCGGCGCCGGCTGCGCCCGATCGCCTTCGGGGTCGTGGGGCTGGGTTTCGCCGTGATGACCGTGTTCGCCCTGGCCTTCTGGCTGGGCGGCGACGTCATCGCGCGGCGCTTCGTGCCCGACGCCGCCGTGGTCGCGCTGGCCGTCCAGCTGCTCGGCGTGGCCGCCGTCTTCCAACTCGCCGACGGCGTGCAGGTGATCGCCGCCGCGGCGTTGCGCGGGCTGATGGACGTCCGCGTCCCGGCCGCGATCACGCTCGTCGCGTACTGGGTCGTCGCGCTGCCGCTCGGCTACGGTCTTGGTTTCGGCGCGGGCTTCGGCGCGGCCGGGGTGTGGACTGGCATCGCCGGCGGACTCTCGTTCGCCGCCGTGTTCCTCGTGGCGCGCTTGGCGAGGCTCACGCGCCCGCGGCCGGCCTAGAACTTCCAGTCGAGCTCGATGCTGGCGAAGCCGGTCGCGCCGCCGGACTTCAGCTTGAAGCCGCGCTGTTCGTACTCGGCCTCGAGGAAGGGCACGATGCCGGCGCCGAGCCGGGCGGAGAAATCGGGCGCGGCCTGCCACTTGAGGGCGGGTCCGACGCGCACGGCCTTGTATTCGAGCCGGGTGCGGTTCAGCGCCGGCTTGTTGCGGCCGGCCGGCGAGGGGTCGTCCATCACGTAGAAAGAGCCGAAGTCCATCTCGGCCGTGAACTCGGCCGACCACTCCTTGTCCATGGCCCATGAGGCACCGGTGCGCGGGAAGCCGAGGAACGCCTTCCAGCCCGGCGCGGGGGCCCAGTCAAAGGTGGCGACCGGGAGGATGCGGGTGGAGCCGCGGGCGAGCGAATCGTAGCGCAGGCCGAAGCCGGCGCTCAGGTCGGAGTCGAATTTCCGCATGGCGATCGCCATCACGCCCACGCCGAAGCCGCGGGACCCGAAGCCGCCGCCGGCGTTGCCGAAGCCGGGGCTCACGCTGCCGATGAAGGTCCACTCGGGCGAAAGCACGCCGTAGGCGTTGAGGCCGAGGCTCAGGCTCCGCAGGTCGCCAGGCAGCGGCGTGCCGGCATCGCGGTCGAGGCGGTGGTGGCGGTAGCGCAGGCTCACGCCCGGGAACCAGCTGGCGCTCAGCGGCGGCAGCGGGACGTTGATCCGCGCGCTGGCCTGGGACACGGAGAGGCCGCCCGCCGGGGCCCCGCGGGCCTCGAGGTCGGTGCTCCCGGTGAAGCCGGACTCCACTGTGAGCGAGACCTTGGCCGAGGCCGGACGCCCAGAGGGGGCGGCGGCGACGGCGGCGGCGGGAAACAGAAGGGCGCCCACGGCCGCAAGCAGCGTGAGTCGGGAGGTGAGGGTGTTCATGTGAAAAGGCTACGTGCCGGAGGTCCCGCGGGATGCACCCGCTCAGGGCGCGGCGGCGGCGAGCCGCGCGCGGACATCGGCCTCGGCGAGTCCCTCGATGCGGACGAGCTTCAGGCGCGAGGTGTCCCCGCGCAGGACCGTTACGGCGCGGCGCGGCAGGTCAAGTTCCCCGGCGAGGAACGCGCACAAGGCCTCGTTGGCGCGGCCCTCGACCGGCGGGGCCTGGACGCGGACCTTCAGGGCCTCGCCCAGCCAGCCGGCGAGCGCGCTGCGCGGCGCGTTCGGCACCGCTTTCACCGCGAGCGTGCAGGAGGGAGGCATGCCGCCGGTCAATCCAGCGCCTCGGCCAGCGCGCCGATGATTTCCTCCGCCGGCTCCGTCCCGCAACACAGGCGCAGCAGGTCGGGGTCGATCCCGCTCGCGGCCAGCTCGGCGCGGCCCGCCGGCGTGGTCACGAGGTCGTAGTGCGCCAGGTACATGAACGGGCACACGAGCGTCGTTTTCATCCCGAAGCTCGGACCCTTGGGCAGGCGCAGCCGGTCATAGAACGCCTCCAACGCCCCGGCCCGCCGCAGCGTGAACGTGATCATCCCACCTGTCGCGCCGGGGTGGCGGGCGATGCGGCGGAAATTCTCCGCGGAGTCCGCGTGCAGGGCCCAGCGCACCTCGCCGACGGCGGGGTGCGAACCGAGGAACGCCGCGACCCGCGCGGCGTTGGCATCGATCTGCCGGAGTACGTCGCGGGTCCCGCCGATCTGGGCGGCGAGACGCGCGAGGTCCCGCGGGTAGAACGGCTCCAGCTCGGCGGGCAGGGCGCTCCGCAGCGCGGCGGCATCGGGCCCCGCCGGGTTGACCGCCACGAGTCCGGCGGTGAGGTCGCCCTCGCTCGCGGTGTACTTGGTGAGGCTGGTGACCAGCAGGTCCGCGTGCGGCAGCGCGTCGACCTCGTAGATCGAGGCGATCGACGGGTCGACGATCAGGAGCGCGCCGTGGTGCCGGCACAGCGCCCCGAGCGCGGGCAGGTCGGGCGTCTGGATAAGCGGGTTGGTGGGGACCTCGGCGATGACGCCGGCGATGCGGCCGCCGTATGCGGCGAGGGCCCGCTCGATCGCGGTGAAGTCGAGGGGATCGCGGATATGGACGTAGTTCTCCGGCGCCCCGGTGAAGCGCTGCAGGATCGCGATGGTGTCGAGGTAGAGCCAGCCGAGTTGGAGCCAGACGGTGCGGCCGCGCGCCGCCTGGAGGGCGGAGGCCGCGCGGAACGCCGCCCAGACGGCGTTCATGCCGCTGGGAGCGAGGAACAAGTCGGCGTCGGTGGTTCCGGTGAGCGCGCCGCGCAACTCCGCGCGGACCTTCGCCGCGGCGTCGCCCGGGTGGAGTAGCTCAGGATGGATCGCCGGCAGCAGCCCGAGGCGCACCAGATGGTCCTCGGCTTCGCGGGAGGAAAGGAATCCACCCGTGTTCTGCAGGTAGGTCTTCGCGCGGGCGGCGATTTCGGCGGAGACCGGATGCGAGAGCCCGTGCAGGCCGTCGCTTTCGAAGGACCGCGCTCCGCTTGATCCACCCAGATGTGCCGCCAGCCGCGCCGCGGCGCCGGAGGAGGGCACCAGCCAGACTTCGCGCCCGCGCAGGGCGGGATCGTTGGCGATCAGTTGCTCCGCCAGCCGGCGCGCGAAAGGATGCACGACGAAGCGCGGGTAGCCGGAGCTCAGCGCCCGCATCACGGCGGGATCCTTCTCCTCGTAGCCGCGCACGTCGCGCATCGTGGGCAGGCTGCACGACACCGAGTGCGCTCCGCCGGGGATGCGTTGCCCGAGGGGCAGGTGAGGGAAAACGGCCATGGAGGGAGGAGCGGTCAGCGTGCGGCGGGGGCGGCCTGAATCAACAGCGGCGTGCGGCGCAAGAACAGCGTTGCGGCCGGCGGCGGGCGCGCGGGATGTTGCGGCCGATGAAGGTCCTCTCGTGGAACGTCAACGGGGTGCGGGCAGCGCTGGGCAAGGGCCTGCTCGAGTGGATGCGGGCGTCGCGCGCCGACGTCATCTGCCTGCAGGAGGTGAAGGCGACCCCGGGCGACGTGCAGCACGTGGAGTGGCCGCGCGGCTATGAGGTGGCCTGGAACGCGGCGGGCAAGAAGGGCTACAGCGGGACGGCAGTCCTTTCGCGGCGGCGGCCGCTGGCGGTGACCCACGGGATCGGCGCGCCGGCGCACGACGCCGAGGGACGCGCGATCACCGCGGAGTTCGAGGATTGTTTCGTGGTCTGCGTCTACGTGCCTAACGCGCAGCATGAGCTGGCGCGGCTCGCCTTCCGGCAGGAATGGGATCGCGCGCTGCTCGCCCACGTGCGGCGGCTGGAGAAGCGGAAGCCGGTGCTTTTCTGCGGCGACCTGAACGTTGCGCACGAGGAGATCGACCTCGCTCGGCCCAAGGAGAACGTGGGCAACCCTGGGTTTTCCGACGAGGAGCGGGATGGTTTCCGCGCGTACCTCGGCGCCGGCTTCATCGACACCTTCCGGGAATTCGAGCGGGGTGCGGGCCACTACAGCTGGTGGACGTACCGCGCCGGCGCACGGGAGCGGAACATTGGGTGGCGCATCGACTACGTGATGGCGAGCGCCGCGCTGCGCCCGCGCCTCCGTCGCGCGTGGATCGAGCCGCACGTGCACGGCAGCGACCATTGCCCGGTAGGTTTGGAGCTCGGCTGATCTCCCCGTGGACCCCGCGCTCACCGAATTGAAGGCCCTCCTGCTGGCCGCGACCGGCCGGCCGCGGCTTGCCGTTGCCGAGAGCATGACGGGCGGCCGGCTGCAGGCCCGGATCACGGAGATTTCCGGGGCCTCAAGCTTCTTCCTCGGCGGCGTGACCGCCTACGCCCTGGTACAAAAGGTGTCTCTGCTGGGCGTGGACGCGGCGCACGCCGCGGCGGTGAACTGCGTCTCCGAGCGCGTGGCCGGCGAGATGGCCTGCGGAGCCTGCCGGCTGTTCGGCGCCGACTTCGCGCTGGCGACCACCGGCTACGCGGAACCCTCGCCGGCCGATGGCGTGGCGGAACCCTTCGCGTGGGTGGCGCTGGCCGCCACCTCAGGCGATCAACCCCGCGTGCTGCGCACGCTCCGCGTCGACTGCGCGGGCGCGGCTCGGACCGAAGCCCAGGCCAAGGCGGCCGCCGCCGCGCTGGCGCTGCTCACCGAGCGCCTGCGGGCCGGGTGAGGTTCGTGCTCAGGGCGCGAGACGCTGCACCATCGCCATCAGGGGCTGGACCTCCGCGGGCGGCTGGACCCAGTCGCTGTAGAGCAGCTCGGGCATGGTGTAGCGGGTATTGTAGAGATTGAAGTTGGCCTTGTCGTTGCGGGCGATGCGTCCGGCCTTGACGGTCGCGCCGGCGTAGACGCCGGCGGACTTCACGTAGGCGAGCAGGGGCGTGCGGAGCAGCTCCTCGTTGACGCGCTCGGACTCGGCGGCCTTCGGGCCGATCACGGCCTTGGCGTCGACGCCGAGGTTGAAGCGGCGGTTGAACAGCATACGGGGCGTGGCGTCGTCGGTGACGACGAAGACGCTTTCGACGGAGGTGGCGCCAAGCTGGAAGCCGAGGCTCGTCTCGCCGGCGCTGATGAGGACTGGCAGGCTCCAGCGGCCGTCAGCCTTCTTGACCATGATCACGCCGTAACCCTCCTGCACGCCGAGCAGGAAGCCGGCCTTGAACTGGTTCAGAATAATGACGGCGCGGGCGCGCTGCCAGACCGCGGGCGGGATGGCGGTCTTGGAGCGGGCCTGGAAGTCCTGCAGGATGGCCTCGCAGGATTCCACTCGGGCCACGAGGTCTGCGCGCGTCGAGTCGGCGCGGCCGAGCGGGGCACCCACGAGCAGGGCGAGCGTTAGGAGCAGGAATTTCTTCATGGCGAAGCGAGAGATCGGAAGTCAGGGACTCTACACAAGAGCGGGGCGGATTGGAAAGCGCCGATTGCGGCCGGTTCCCGCCCGCGGTGTCGACCTGAGGTCTTCAGTCGAGCCCGCGGGCGGCCACCTCATCCTCGTCCCATCCCAGATAGTGCCCGAGCTCATGGAGATACGTGCGCTCCGCTTCCTCGCGGAAGATGGCTTCGTCGGACTCGGCGAAGTCCCAGAGATTGTCCAAGTAGAGCAGGATCTGCGGCGGGGAAGGGTTGTCGGCGCTCAGTTCGGTACCGTGGGACGCACCGGTGAAGAGCCCGAGGATGTCGGGAGGAAATCCTTCCGCGACGACGTCGGCCGCGGGCAGGCGCTCGTAATGCACGGCGACCCCGCGCGCGAGGGTCCGGATGGGCGGCGGCAGGCGGCGCTGGGCGGCGCCCACGGCGTCGGCGGCGAGTCGGGTCAGTCGTTCGGGATCCATCGGGCGGTGTGGCGGGAGCCGGGGCGGGGAAGCGGAGGATGAGTTGGCGGGAGCGGCTTCCCGGGAGAAATGGGTCTGTGGTGGGATCCACTCAAGTCGGTCCCGCGGGTGCGGCAACGCCGGCGGCCGTTCGGCGCGGCGCGGTTCAGGGCAGGATGACGTCGACGTGTTCGCCCGGTCGGAGTCGCATCCCACCGGGCGCAGCGATGACGACGCGCAGTCCCGGTCCGGAGGGCTGGTCGCCGGGCAGGTGCAGGACCGCGGCGAAGGATGGCGGGATCGGCTCGAACGCGGCGCCGACCGCCAGGACGGTTGATTCCGCGGCAACCGGAGACCGGCCGCGCGTGCGGACGGTGACCGTGCTGCCGGGCGCGGGCACCGGTACGCCCGCGAGTGGAGGCCGGAGGAAGCCATGGATCCGAACTGGATGTGGCGTCGTGACACGGGCCACGACATCGCCGGGCAGCACGGTTTCCCCGGCCTCACGGAGGATGAGTGACACGATCCCGTCTATAGGCGCGAGGAGCGGTTCGGGCCGGAGCTGTTCCTCAGCGAGCCGAAGCTTCGCCTCCTGCACGCGGACGGCTGCCGCGAGAGATTCCCGGAGCGTGACGTCCGCGGCCTCGTGGCGCGGCGCGGAGAGCGGAGGAGCGAGGGGAGCCGGCGCCTCGACGAGCGCCGAGAGTTCGTCCACCTGCCGCGCGAGCGTATCGAGTTCGATCCGTGCCTGGCCGAGCACCTCGTCGCTGATCATCCCGGAGACGTGGAGCGGAGTCATCCGCGCCAGTTCGGCCTCGGCCTGCCGGAGCCGGCCCCGCAGTGCGCTGAGCTCGACACGGCGGCCCACCCATTCGAGCCGGAGTCGTGCGGATTCAAGGGCGAGGCGTTCGCGATCGGTCGCGCCTTGCAGCGTCGCCGCGACCGCGTCGATCTCCGCGCGGACCACCCCCAGGCCGGCCTCGATCATCGCCGGCGTGGCTTGGGCGACGTGGCCGATCACCTGGCCGGCCCGTACCGTGCCGTGCGGGGTGACCGCGAGGCTGACGAGTACGCCTCCGCGGGCCGTGCGGACGTCGGCCCCGGAGATTTCCGCCTCCGCGAGGAATGCGGAGGGCGTCAGCCAGCGCGACCAGAGCAGCGCCGCGGCGACGATGCCGAGCGCGAAGACAAGGCGCGGTACGTGATGCATCCGCGCGTTGCTCCAGCGCCGGGTGGGCGGCACGGGAATGGGGGGCAGGGCGCGTGGTTCCACGGGTCAGATCTCCGAGTCGTCGGCCGCGTGCGCGCTTGAGATGCGGCCCACGCCGGGCAGGACGGCGAGTTCGCCGAGCAGGTCGGCGGCGCGCGCCGGATCGCGCAGGAGCAGCCGGTAGGAGAGCTCGGTTCCCTCGGGTGCCGATCCGCCATGCTGGTGGGCGAGGTGCACGCGCAGGCTGTGGCGCTCGAGCAGTCGGCCGAGCTCCGGCAATTCCACGGCCGGCCGCATCCAACGCACGTTCAGGATGAGGTCGAACCGACGGCGGGTGCCCGCCCCTGTCATCCGCAGGTATCCGAAGAGTCCCGCCACCAGCAGGGCGCCGATGACGGCGGTGGAGAACTTCCGCGTGCCGCAGGCGGTGCCGATCGCGATCGCCGCCACGACCCAGGAGGTGTCGAGCGTGTCACGCAGCGCGTTGCGGAAGCGCACCACCGCGAACACCGCGATCAGGCCGAAGGCCGTCACCAGGTTGTCGGCCATGATCATCAGCACCAGCGAGACCAGCACCGGCAGCGCGACCAGCGAGACGACGAAGGAACGGGAGTAGGAGACGCCCGAGTGGGTGAGCAGGTAGACCCACGCGAAGAGCTGGCCGGCGAGGAACGCGAGAAGGAGCCCGAGCGCGAGGGCCGGCAGGCTCGTCGGCGAAGAGGCGAGGTCACCCTGCAGGAAGGCGTTCATGGCGGGCCGGCCCATCCGCTCCCCGGCGCGCGGCCGGCCGGGCGGCACGCCACGCGGCGCGGCCCCAGCCGCTCCACCGCCTCCCCGTATTTGGCCGCGCCGGATCGCCGCAGATCGAAGTCCCGCACCAACGAAAGCATCCACTCCGGCATCCGTGCCGTGAACTTCAGCTCCAGGATCACCGTTGCCGGGAACACGTCGACCGGGTCAACCAGCCGCGTCGTCAGCTCGGCGCCGAACTCGGGTTCCGCGCGCACGCGACGGTCGATCGTCACCCGCACGTCACGCTCGCCGCGGCTCTCGTACGCCTCCCGCTCGTAGGCGTTGTGCAGCCGCGGCGCGGCCCCGATTTCCGCGGCCAGCCGCCAGAAGTCGACCAGGTCGGCCCATTGCCGCGGCTCCCACGCGTGCAGATGCGCGGGGTCGGGGCCGGCGCCGGCCAGCAGGAGAGCAACGGCTTCGCGCCGCACCCGCGCCCGCTGCTTCAGGATGCCTTCATCCAGGCGGCGCTTGATCTCGAGGAAGACCGGCGACTCGGGGTCATCGTCGTAGTAGCGGACGCGCAGCTTGAAACGGTTGCGCCAACCCTCGGCCGCGGCGTGGTAGGTGAGCAGGTCGTCGGAATCGAGGTACAGCGTCTGCACTCCGTACGTGTGATCCGGCCGGCCGGCGGCGCTCTCGTCGGGCTCGAGATGCTCCCGCACTTGGCCGCCCACCGCCCGCGCCTTCTCCTCCGAGACGAGGTACTTGACCTCCCGCCGCTGCCGCTGGGCCCGGTCCGCCTTCATGGGGCCAAACGTCGTTCAAGGGACCGCGATCAGCAAACGGAAAGGCCCTGGGTTTCCGCGGCCCCGGAGGAGTTGCGCGCAAAATTTCCAAAAAATCCGCAACTCTTCGCGTGGGGTCCCGTCTTGCCGGATGGAACGCGCGACGGCCGGTCCGCCGCGGATTCCGCTCCAACCCCTTCCCCCATGAAGCCCCCTTCCTCCCTCCTGCGGCTCGTCGCGGTCGGCGCGCTCGCCGCCCTTCCGTTGCTCAACGCGCAGGATGCCGGCAAGGGACGCGGGCGCGGCATGATGAGCGCCGAGCAACGCATCGAGCGCCTCGAGGAGGCCGTCGGCAAGCTGACCGACGACCAGAAGGCGAAGATCAAGGACATCTACGCCAAGTCGGCGGAGAAGATGCAGGGCCTTTCCGATGACGAGCGCCGCGAGAAGGGCATGGAGCTCATGCGCGAGTCGGGCCGCGCCGTCCGCGCGGTGCTGACCGCCGAGCAGCAGAAGAAATACGACGAGATGATGGCCCAGATGGGCCAGGGCCGCGGTGGTCCTGGCGGTAGTGGCGGCGGCCGCAAGAAGGGCGGCAACTGAGCCGGTTCAGCCGCGCCCCGTTCGCCCGAACACTTTGTCAGGGGTTGGTGTTAGTTGGCCGCCGCGGATCGCAGCCCGCGGCGGCCTTTTTTATCCCCACGCGGCGATCGTTGAGTTTGCCCTTTCCACGCCGTCCCGCGGCGGCACCGTCACGGCATGCAGGACAAGCGGCGCGTGGTGATCGCCGGCGGGGGCGCCGCCGGCTTCTTCGCGGCCATCACCTGCGCGGAGGCGATGGGCTCCGCCGGCGAGGTGGTGCTCCACGAGGCGACGGCCCACCCGCTGGCCAAGGTGCGCGTTTCCGGCGGGGGCCGCTGCAACGTCACCCACGCCTGCTTCGAGCCCCGCGAGCTCGTCCGCCGCTACCCGCGCGGAGGGCGCGAACTGCTCGGCGCCTTCCACCGTTGGCAGGCGCGCGACACCGTCGCGTGGTTCGCGGCGCGGGGCGTCGAGACCAAGGTCGAGGAGGACGGGCGCATGTTTCCGGTCACCGACGACTCGGCCACGATCGTCGACTGCCTGCGGCGCGCGGCCGAATCGGCCGGCGTGCGGGTGATGACGACGAGCGGGCTGCGGCGGGCGGAGTCGGCGGGGCCGGGATCGTTCTGGCTCACGCTGACCGACGGCTCCGAGGTGCGCTGCGAGCGTCTGCTCCTCGCGACCGGCGGCAACCGCGCCTCGGCCGGCTTCGCGATCGCCGAGTCGTTCGGCCACACGATCGAGCCGCTGGTGCCGTCGCTGTTCACCTTCCATAGCGATGACCCGCGGCTCATCGGCCTCTCGGGGCTCAGCGTGCCGGACGCGGCCGCGACGGTGCCCGACCTGAAGCTCGCCGAGCGCGGCCCGCTGCTCATCACGCATTGGGGACTGAGCGGCCCGGCGATCCTGAAGCTCTCCGCGTGGGGTGCGCGCGAACTGGCGGCGCGGAACTACCAGTTCACGGTGCGACTGAACTTCGCGCCGGGCCTTTCCCGCGACGAACTCGTGCGCGAACTCACGGCGGCGCGGGCGGCGAATCCGCGCAAGCAGCTCGCCACCTGGAGCCCGATCAGCGTGCCCCTGCGTCTCTGGGAACGGCTGATCGCCGCGGCGGGCATCGCGCCGACCGCGATTTGGACCTCGGTGGGTAATGCCGCGCTGGGCGCACTGGCCGCGCAGGTCGGCGCGGCCGACTTCAAGGTCGAGGGAAAGAGCCTGTTCAAGGACGAGTTCGTGACCTGCGGCGGCGTGCGCCTGAGCGAGGTCGACTTCCGCACGATGGAGAGCCGCCTGCGTCCCGGGCTGCACTTCGCGGGCGAGGTGCTCGACATCGACGGCGTCACGGGCGGCTTCAACTTCCAGGCCGCGTGGACGACCGGCTGGATCGCCGGCCAAGCGATGGCCGCGGGCGCGGGCGGTGCCGCCGCCGACGCTTGAACGCCGGGCTGCCGCGGCCCATTTCGTCCCGTCATTCCCTCCTACTTCCAACTGCTCCTGCTCGTCTTGCCGGTCTTCATCCTGATCGGCGTGGGCGTCGCCGTGCGGCGGGTGCACTGGATCGAGGGTGACGCGGAGACGAGTTTGATCCGGTTCGCGGTGAACGTCTGCTACCCATGCCTCACGTTCGAGGCGGTGGCGGGTAACGCCGCCCTGCGCACCTCCGGCAACCTGCTGCTGCCGCCGCTGGTCGGATTCGGCGTCACCGTGGGCGGCATCCTGCTCTGCCGCGCGGCGGCCCGCGCCATCGGCCTGCACGTTGGCACCGGTCTGCGCACGTTCGGTCTCACGGCCGGTATCGCCAATTACGGGTTCCTGCCGCTGCCGATCATGGAGGCGATCTGGGGGCCGGAGAGCCGCGGGCTGCTGCTGGTCCACAATGTCGGCGTCGAGGCCGCGATCTGGACGGTCGGTCTCCTGGTGCTCAGCGGCCAGTCGCTGCGCGACGGCTGGCGGAAGCTACTGAGCCCCGTGTTCATCACGCTGGTCGTCGCGGTCGGCTGCAATCTCGCCGGGGTGTATGCGCACCTGCCGAAGGTCCTGCTCGACGCCGTCCACGCCCTCGCGCTGTGCGGTATCCCGCTCGGGCTCGTGATGACGGGCGTGAGCCTCGCGGGCCACCTTTCCTCGCCGCGCGAGCTGTTCGACGCCCGCGTCTCGCTCGCGGCCGGGGCCCTCCGGCTGGGCGTGCTGCCGCTCCTCATCATCGGCCTTGCGCTCGTGCTGCCGTGTTCCACGGAGCTCAAGCGAGTGCTCGTCGTCCAGGCCGCCATGCCCTCCGCCATGGTGCCGGTGATCCTCGCCCGGCTCTACGGCGGGCACCCGCGCACCGCCGTGCAGATCGTCGTAGGTACCACCGCCGTCGGCATCCTCACCATCCCGCTCTGGCTTCGCGCCGGACTCTCCTGGATCGGTCCCTGATCGTCATCGGTTCAGCCGCCGATCTCCGCCATGCCCCCGCGCCTTTCCGCCACCGTCCTCGGCCTGCTGGCCGCGGCTTTCGTCCTGCCCTGCGTCGCGCCGGCGGCCGCGCCGCTGGCCCACGCCCACAACGACTACGAGCACGCGCGGCCGCTGCACGACGCGCTGGCGCGCGGTTTCGGGAGCGTCGAGGCCGACATCTGGCTGGTCGATGGTGCCCTCCTCGTGGCGCACGACCGGAAGGACCTGCGGCCGGAGCGCACGCTGCAGTCCCTCTACCTCGAGCCGCTGCGGCAGCTGGTCCGCGCCAAGGGAGGCGGCGTCCGGCCCGGCCGCGGGGAGTTCACGCTGCTGATCGACGTGAAATCGGCGGCGGGCCCGACCTACGCCGCGCTCCACGCGGTCCTCGCCGGCTACGCCGAGCTGTTCACGGAGTTCCGCGGCGACGGACAGGTGCGCCGCGCGGTGACGGCGATCGTTTCCGGCAACCGGGACGAGGCGGCGATGCGGGCGCAGCCGCTGCGGTACGCGGCGATGGATGGCCGCAAGGTCCACCTCGAGTCCGACGCGCCGGCCACGTTGGTACCCTGGGTGAGCGAGAACTGGCGCACGCTCTCGACCTGGAACTGGGTCGGGCCGATGCCGCCGGAAGTGCGGCGGACGCTCGGCGAGTGGGTGGCGAAGGCGCACGCGCGCGGGCGCCTGCTGCGCTTCTGGAACGTACCCGACACGCCGCTCGCGTGGGCGCAGCTGCTCGACGCCGGCGTGGACGTGCTCGGGGTTGACGACCTTGCGGCGCTGGAGGCCTTCCTCGCGGCGCGCACCGGCCGTTGACGGGAAGCCGCCCGGCGCGGTGGCGCGGATCAGAAGGTGCCCTTGACGCCGAAGGCCCACTGCACGCCGTAGGAATTGGTCGAGGACCGCTTCGCGTAGGCGGGCGTCTGCGAGCCGTAGCGGAGGAGGTTGTAGTGGACGTTGAAGACGTTGCGGCCGTTGGCGAAGAGGGAGATCCGGCGGTTCACCTGCCAGGTGAGGTTCGCGTCCATGGTGGTGCGCTTCTCCTGGTAGAGGGCGGCGTCGGGGCCCTGGGCGGCGGAGGCGGCCTGGCGCTGTTCGCCGCGTCCGTTCCACTTGAGCATCAGCGTGACGGGGTTGCGGGTGAAGGTGACGCCGTAGTTGAAGCTGAGCGGGATGAAGCGGGTGAACGCCGCGTTGCGGCTGCCCTGGAGCTTCAGCTTGGTGCCGTTGGCGAACACGGAGAAGAAGCGACCCCAGTTGCCGAGCGGCTTGAGCGACTGGCGCACGTTGGCCTCGGCGCCGTCGACGCGCGCGTCGCCGCCGTTGACCGTGGTGCGCAGCTCCCAGCCGGCGTAGGAGGGCTCGAGGCCGAACTGCTCGACCTGGGCCGGCGTCGCGGCCACGCCGGTGATGGTGTCGTGGAAGCTGCCGATCTCCTTCCGGTAAGCGCCCAGGCTGAGCACGCCGCCGCTGTCGGTGTAGTATTCGGCGGACAGATCAAAGTTCTTGGCGATCCAGGGCTTCAGGTCGGGGTTGCCGACGATGAGCACGCCGGGAAAGGAGCCGGGCGACGGCGAGGCCGAGTTGTAGGTCTCGTTCTCGTCGATCGTCGTGTTGGGGATGACGGCGGCGAAGTCGGCCCGACCGTAGGTGCGCGCGTAGGCGGCGCGCAGCTGGAAGTTCGGGGTGAGGTTGTAGGTGAGGTGGAGGCTCGGGTAGAAACCGTCGGGTGAGGTGTCCATCGTGCGGCCGAGCTCGCGGCGGACGAGGCGCAGTTCCTCGAGGGAGCCGGCGGCGCCGGCCTCGGGCTTCCGGATGCGGGTGCCGGCGGCGTCGCGGGCGAAGGCGCCGCTGGCGGTGCGGACGAACGCGGCGTCGGGATCGTAGAGCGGGCCGGCCGCCTTGTCGTGGATCTTCTCGTAGCGCACGCCGGTGAGGACGAGCAGGCGGTTCTGGAACAACCGCGCCTCGCCCTGCAGGTAACCGGCGGTGGTGATCTCCTTGAAGTTTTCGGAACCGATGAGGCGGTTGGTCTCGGTGGTGACCTGGTTGGCGAGCGTCTGGGTGAACAGCGACGGGTTCCGACCCCAGGCCGCGACCATGCGGTTGAGCGAGGGCCACGGGAGGTTGTCGTAGCCGAAGTAATTATCGCGGTTCCGGTACACCTGCATCGCCCACGGGGCGAGGCTGCGGTCGTTGTCGGACGGCGTGTAGGTGTAGATCCGCGACTGGCGGCGGTGCTCGCGGTCCTGGGAGCGGAAGAGCCCGCCGGCCTGGAGGGAGGCGGGAACGCCGAGCAGGCTGAAGCCGCGCTTCAGGAAGCCGTCGAGCCCCGCGGTGTCGTCGCGGTGGTCGCGGAGGGCGCCGTCGGTGGCGGTGTTGAGGACGAAGTTGCGCAGGTCGTAGAGGTCGAGCGGCCGGTTGTTCTGGTCGAACGCGGTGATCCGGCGGGGGCCCTGCGGCGTGATCTCGTCGAAGTCGACGCGGACGCCGGCGGGGTTGGCGAGGGCGGTGCCGATGGTGTTGAAGCGGCCCCGGCTGACGTGGCGCATCCAGGTCTTCGAGGTGGAGGCGTGGCCGCCGAGCTCGGCGGTCCAGCCGGCGTCCTGCCAGCGCCAGCGGGCGTTGCTGCCGAGGGTGCGGGCGTCGATGTGGAGGAGGTTGGCGGCGAAGACGGCGGTGCCGCGGCCGGTGGCGGACCGCGAGAAGGTCTCGCCGAACGTGAGGGGAACGCCGCCGGCGAGCGTCGGAGTGGCGGCCGTGCCGACGCTGGTGGTGCGGTTCACATTGCCGTTGGTGTCGATGTAGTAGGTGGCCTGGAAGCCGACGGAGAGGACCGACTTCGGGGTGACGCGCCAGTCGAGCTTCAGGCCGGCCGAGTTGCGCTCGTACCACTTGGGGGCGTCGATGATGTTGTGGCTCTGGAGGTACGGCTTGGCGGGGGTGGCGCCGGTGCCGGCCGCGGTGCCGTTCCAGGTGGTCTGCGAGATGTTCTGCTCGTTCCACGCCTTCGAGTGCAGGGCGGTGAGGACGAGGCCGAAGTCCTTCGTGACCGGGAGGGTGTAATCGAGGTCGAAGCCGGGGTTCACGCGCGGCTCCCACGTGTCGTACGGGAACGGCTGCTCCTTGAGCATCATGCCGTCGCTGCTGGCGGAGACGAACGCGCGGAAGTTGAGCTGGGCCCTGCTGCGCTCGAAGGCGCTCTTGCTCACCATGTTCACCGAACCGGAAAGGCCGCTGGCGGGGTTGGCCGGCGTCGGGACCTTCGTCACCTCGATGCGCGAGATGTTGTTGATCGAGACCTGCATGAAGTCGAACTGCCGCGACGCCGCGTTGCGCGAGGCGTTGGCCAGCGAGGCGCCGTCGCTGGTCACGTTGGTCATGTTCGGGTCGAGGCCGCGCACCGAGACCGACATCGGCATGACGTCGGAGTAGTCGACCGTGATGCCCGGGATCGACTTCATGAACTCGGCGACGTTGCCCTCGATCACGTCGCCGTAGGCGTCGGTCGCGATGACGTTCTTGATGTTGGGGGCGAAGCGCTGCTCGTTGGTCGCGAGGGCCTCGCCCTCGGTGAGCTTGGAGGAGGAGAGGACGAACGCGTCGAGCTTCACCACGCCCGGGCGGTCACCGTAGAGGGCGCGGTTGGTGAGGTCGAAGTCGCGCTGCACGGTCGCGCCGGCGGGGACCGCGACCTCGGCCTGCTGGAGGTCGAGGCCCGAGTAGAACGCCTCCACCACCACGTTGCCGGCGGGCACGCCGTCGAGGCGGTAAGAGCCGAAGTTGTCGGTGAAGGTGCTGACGTTGGTGCCGCGGACGGTGAGGCGCGCGCTGACGAGGTACTGGCTGGTGGCGACGTTCTGGACGCGGCCGGTGATGGAGCCGGTCCCTGGCTGGGCAAGGGCGGCGACGGCGAGCGCGAGCAGGCCGGCGAGCAGGCCGAGGGGGCGGGAGGGGGTGGTCATGGCGGTTGGGGTAAATCGGGGTGGGGCGCGCGATCGTGCGGGGTGGGACGCGGCCGGCGCGCGGGGGTACGTCCCGCAGGCTGCGGCCCACCACGCCGGGCTGCAATGCCGCCGTCGATGTGATTGAAACCAACTACCGGGCGATCCTCACCGCGGCTCGGTCGTCAGGAACTTCAGCAGTTCGAGCGCCTCCCGCTCGGGCAGGGCCTCGAGGAGGCCGGCGGGCATGAGCGACTGGGTCGTCTTCTGGCGCTCGCGGATCTCGGACTTGGGCACGGTGACGGTCTCGGTGACGCCGCGGATGACGACGGCGGTGTCGGTCTCGCGGTCGATCATCCCGGAGAGCACGGTGCCATCGCGCTTGGTGACCACGTGCAGCTCGTACGCGGCGCCGACGACGGCGTTGGGGTCGACGATGTTCTCGAGGAAGTAGTCGAGCCCGTTGCGCCACGTGCCGCCGAGATCGGGGCCGAGCTTGCCGGCGCCGCCGCCGCCGAGGGCATGGCACGCGGAGCACGCGCGTTCGTAGACCTTGCGGCCGGCGTCGAGCTCATAGGACCACAGGGGGGCGTTCCGGTAGGTGTCGCGCAGCCGGGCGATGGTGGCCTTGGCGTCGGCGGAGGACTCACCGGTGCGGCCCCACACGCGGTCGAGGATGGAGCTTACCTCCGCGTCGTTGAGCTTGCGCAATTGGCGGGCGTGCAGGGCGGTGAGCGCGGTGCGGTCGAAGCGGCCGGTCTCGACGGCGCGCAGCAGCGGCAGGGCGAGCGCAGGCCGGCTGGTGAGCGCGGCGAGGGCGGCGTTGCGGTCGGCGCCGTTGAGGCTCGGGAAACGGGAGACGAGGCCCTCGGCGGCGCGGGCGGTGTCGGCCGAGATGCCGAGGAGCGGGATCACGGCGGCGCGGAGGTCGCGGTCGTCGAGCAGGCTCACGAGCAGGGCGGTTGACTCGGTGTCGCCGGCACGCCGCAGGAGATCGAGGGCCCGGCGGCGCTCGGCGAGCGGTGTGGCGGAGTCGGCGAGGCGCGCGCGCACGGGGCCGAGGACGGACTTGTCGCCGAAGAGGGCGGAGAGCTGCTCGATCGCCGCGCGGACGCCGGCGTCGCCGGAGGCGGCGAACCGGCGGCTGGCGGTGGTCCACGAGGGCGGGGCGGCGAGGCCGGCGTCGTTCTCGAGCGCGAACGCGAGGACGCGCAGCGCACGGGCCGCGCCATCCTCCGGCCACGAGGCGATGCG
>JACCDO010028226.1_pt1 | contig 24856 bp, 35 predicted proteins | sample 7446101 | NCBI WGS metagenome assembly JACCDO01 (sample SAMN15323440, study PRJNA562643) | freshwater metagenome | isolation source: river surface water | place: USA:Blue River Watershed | collected 2017-08-16 | reverse complement strand
TATATTTATTTTATCGTTACTTTCATATGATACTGAGACTATAAATGGTTTATTTCCTTCAATATTATATTTTATTAATATATCTCTATAATAATTATAGCCTTTATTTGGTAATCCTTTTGAATTAAATGTAAATGAATTATCACTATAAAAATTTGGTTCGTCATTGCCATTTCTTGAAAACAGTGTAAATGTTTTAAGGCAAATTGCACCCAAATTTGTTTTTGTTAATAATTCAACAATTTGTTCTTCATTTGAAGCCCAACATCCACTTGCATTAAGTATAGGAGGGGATATTATACTGAAATTATTCATTAAAATATATATTAATTTATTTTTATATATTTGTAATTAAAAAATAGTAATTATATTTACAATAATAGAGTATAAATAAAATAAATTACATGATATTACTATTATAGAAATTTTCTGAAATATCTATAGAATTATTACTTAAAATATCAATAACTATATGGTTTGATAAATTATATTCATTATGTTGTAAATCTTCTGCTTCTGCCCTAAAAATGTTACTAGTAAAACAGCCTATAGAATCTATAAATGAAATATAGTTTTCTATAATCTTACATTTTTCGTAAGCATGAATATCAATAGCAACTTCGCCACAAATAATTGATTTATTACATTTTTCTAGGTCCCAGTCTTTGGGTTTAGAATATAATTCTAATTCCTGTTGTCTTTGTTTAAGTCTTCTATAAAATCCTCCTTCTCCGGCTTCGAGGTCAGGAACGAATTCGTTATCAATTTTAGGTGTGAACTTGGCAATTTTTGGTTTATCTGTGCCAAAAATCTTGGTCTTAAAATCTGTAATTAAAGATACGAGAGACATATTGTATATTGTGTTTGATATGTATTTAATATTTATATTTAGGAATAATTAGTTTTCAATTTTATTTTTTGAAAATAGTTTAGGTATTTTGGGTTGGAGTTTGGGTAATGGGTTAAAAAATTGAATTTTTAAAGAACTTATAAATATGTGAATAGATATATCTTTAACAACAACACATTATAAAATGGATTTATTTGATATATTATTTATATCTACACACTACAATGAATTTAGGCAAGCGCAGCGTATAATAGAAGAAGATAATCGTATAATTCCGAGTTGGTTATTTCGTGAAGAACCAAGCCAATCAATATTTATGGGACAAATACCATTTCGCATTCCTCATCAGCAACCTCCAAGTCAAGAAAATTTACCGACACGATTGGATTTACCTGAACCTGTTCCACCAGCTTCAGCATGGACTCCACTTATTCCTGCTTGGCTATTCCAAAACGAGGAAGAAGAGATAGAAAATTTGCGAAGACAAAATTCTATTCGTATAGAAGAGATGCTGAATCAGTTTGATATATTAATGCGTGGTTTGAATAGCGCTAGAGAACCTACTATTCGTGGTTCAGGTATTTGTATGTGCGGCTATTGTAATAAAATTGAACCGGTTAAGTTTACAGATACAAAAGAGAAGCATATTGATGAAGGTAGAAATGCTGAGTGTCCTATCACATACGAAGAAATCAAAGATGGCGACACCTATTTGACTTGCGATGCTTGTAAGTATAACTTTTCAGAAAGTGCCATAGTAAAGCACTTAAATGGTAGTAGAAAAAGAGACTGCCCTATGTGTCGTGCGGAGTGGACAAATTACTGTAAATATGTTAACAAAGATACTAAACGTGAAATGAGAGAAAAGGTAAAAAATTTAATAGACACTATTAAAGTTCCAATAATTGATAACAGCATCAATAAAAAGGATCTATCTATTCTTACAGGTGAGGTAGTAAGAACAAAGCACAATAAGCGATGGTTTTATGGAAAATAGATAGTAGCTAACACCATGTAAATTAATTATCTAATTTTTTCTTTGTTTAGTATATGAGTAGAAAAACAAGAAGAAGTCATAAAAGACATAGAAAAACATATAAAAAGCGTCCAAAGGGAACACGTCGTTTATATAGAAAAAGACGTGATATACTAACACTTCCAGGTAGCAAAGGAATTCCTTTATTTTCTGCGCCAATACATAATAAACCAAGTAAGATAATAGTAAATAGTAAAAGAGAATCAGGAAATATGATTCCAGGTTTAAGAAATATGTAATAAAATTGAATTAAAATTTAGTAATTTAAAATGATATATAGATAACTTATTTATATATCACAGTAAAATGTCAGAGCAAAAAATATTTTGTGATTTAGATGGAGTTTTAGCGGATTTTGATAGTGGTATGGCAAGTCGTTGTAAAAAAAGTGTAAGCTATATAAGGTCAATATCGCAAGAATCAATGTGGATGCTAATGAACAAGTATCCAGATATATTTGCGGATCTGCCGCTAATGTCACAGGCAAACTACTTGTGGAGTTCATTGTTACCATATAAACCAGTGATTTTATCAGGTTGTCCTCGTTCAAAAATATCACGTGAGTCAAAGATTAAATGGTGTGCAGCTAATTTGGGTTCAAACTATCTTCAAGTGAAAAGTGTGTCTGAAATAGATGCGAACCCAGGATATGACTATTACATTATTCTAACCTCAACCTCAAAAAAACCAGAGTTTGCTTCCGAGGGAGCAATATTAATAGATGATCGTAAGATAATAGATAATGAGTGGGAAGAAGCAGGTGGAATATTCTTTCATTATGATGGTTCAAATGCGGAGGAAATAATAAAAACAATAAAAAACTGGACGATAAAGTAATTTGTAAATATATTTAAAAAAGAATTTAAAGACCTTTAAATTAAAAATTAATATATATATTTTTTAACTTAAAGAAACCACCGATAAAAAAAGAATATTGACCAATTGGGCTCATCTTTTTATATATTCTTAATTAAACAGTTACAAGCAATAAATATGATAAACAATACATTTTTTCTATATTTTTCTTTTACCAGTCTTCATCAATTTCTTCCTTGGCCAAACTAGTTTGGGAGCGATAGTAAACAGGTGATTCTGGTTCATCATCTTCTGAGTCTGAATCCCAGGCGGCCCAGTTCATAGTTGATGCCTTTGAGACTCCAGAAGCCCATGGAGCAGACTTAGCTTCAACTTTGGGAGCTGGAGCGGCTTTGGGTTTGGCTTGACTTTCATTAAGGTCATCAAACCGAGGTGCCCAAATCTTCGTTTCAGGGGCAGGAGCAGGCTTTGCTAAAGCCGCAGCATAGTTGGCTGATACCGACTGAGTGCGAGTGAGTGATGAAGATGAGAGAGCAGGGAACTCCTCCTTAACCTCTTGGACCTTGGGCGCCACGACTTCTTCTTCCGAATCCGAATCTAAAATAGCAAATACATTATGATTAGTTGACTTACCTTTAGGCTTCTCCACAGCCTTCTTTGGCGCTTCCTTGCGCACTGGAGCAGGGGCTCTGTCCTTCTCCTTCAAAACTGCACAATACTTTACAGTGTGACCTTTCTTGAAACAGTATCGGCATTCCAGAGCCAAGAGAGTAGGACAAACGACCTTTGAATTAGGATCGCGAGTCTCTCTGGTGAAATGAGAGCGATATTCTGATTCAGACTTGCCAGCATCTTGACATACTTTGCAGAATTTCTGAATAGGAACAGAGTTCTTGGTGTTCTTGACGTTGCGAGACATTTTGCGAGCGATAACTTGAAGTTCAGTAACAATACTAGATTATACTAACTGATTTATTGTTTAAAAGTATTTCAATTTTTTATTTTTTAAGCTTAAATAGCTTGTAACTAAAAATTTTATAGATAATAAAAGTGGTTAAAAAAACAATTCATTAATTAAATTATAATACAATATACAAAATATTCAGTCTATTCTAAGATTTCACCATCCTCAAGTTCATATAATCCTAAGGCATATAGTTTCTTGCGCTCCTCCTGTAATGCTTGGATTCTTCTTTGTTCTTCTCTTTCTTCTTCCTCTTCAATCTCAAAATGAATGTCAGCCCACGACATGGTTCTATATCGTTCCAGAGTTTTAAGCCATTGGGAAAACATTTCTTGTTCAAAAGTCGGTATTTGTGAAGTCATTTTTTGAAAGGGTTAATAATATTTGGTTATACATTCACTTATAACTATAAAAATATTTCAATTTTTTTATTTATAACCTTTTATTACCTATCACTAAAAATATTTATTATTGTAAACGAGTAATTTATTTGTTTGTGTGTATTAATGTTTTTACTTAAATATAAAATTTTTAGTTATAGTTATTTATTATTTAAAAAATAAAAAAAATGAAATATTTTGACCATTTATATTGTATGTATAATTTACCATCATATTGAGCATTGTGTTGAATATGATGGTCTTTGGGGCTGTTTTAAACGTTTTAACCCGTTCTAATGTGACAAACGATATTCACAATATTGTGAATGATAATTTACATAATCTTTCCACTATTAATCTTGAATTAAATTCTCAAACCTTCGCTAATTCTGAAATATCCGTTATGGAACATACATATGGTTTTGGGGCTAATGTTCCCTTGAAAAATTTCAAAGGTAAGTTGATTGATGAACAAAAATATAGCACAGATAGTGAAAATAGCACTGAAATTCAGGATTTTGATGAATTTGATGAAATATTATTTGACGATGATAATCATAATGATAACAATGAATGGGTTATTGTTGAGCCTGCCTTTAAAACCACCACAGAAGAGGATGAATTCGTCATTGTACCCTCTGGCGATACTAACAAAAATACTAGCTACACTGAAAATGAACTCAAATTTATTGAAGAAGAATATGTTATTACTTTTTAGAATACATTATAATTAATTTTTAAAAGTTTAGCCACTTGGTGATACTTTTTTTATCCCGTCTTGAATCCTTTTTAATAGAGAATCTAATAATTAGGCTACAATAAACTATAAAATTTTTAGTTTATGTATTTTTACTATTGTTTAAAAAAAAATTGAAATACTTTTGACTCATAAACCAAGAGATAGATTTATAGTGTTACCAAGTGATTTGAAATCGTGAAAATGACCGAAGCAGTAATTGACCTCCGCTACCTCGCTGAATCTCAGCCTTCTCTCTGTATTCCTCGTGTCTTCAATAATATTACTGAAGCCAGGATTCGTCAAGTATTTGATGATCTTGGTCTCGGAAAGATTAGTCGTATAGACATCAAGGAGCGCAAGAACGAGAAAGGTGAGTCGTTTAAGCGAGTGTATGTACACTTTGACAAGTGGTTTTGGAACGAAGATGCGCAAGCAGCGCGTAGAAAATTAGTATCAGGTAAGGAAATTAAAATTGTTTATGATAACCCTTGGTTTTGGAAGGTGTCTGCTAGTAAGTGGGCACCGACCGGTGATTCACAGGATAGAGGCGCACCGCAGCGTTCAAGAGCCCATATTGACTTTGAAGAAGAGCCACGCAACCGCGTTACGGATGAATTTGGTCGCGATTTAAGTCTGAAAAAGGAGCATGAGGAGCGTCGTAGACATGAGCGTCGCGATGACTCTCGTGAGCGTCGTAGACCTGAGAGACGAGATGATTCCAGAGAGCATCGTAGACCTGAGAGACGTGATGATCGTAGACCAGATAATCGCAGACGTGATGATTCCAGAGAGCGTCGTAGACCTGAGAGACGTGATGATCGTAGAAACGCAGTGGATTCAAGAAGACCTATTGCTCCTACTCTCACTCGTAAGTCAGAGCGGCCCTCTGTAACTGAAGAGAAGATTGTTCCTCGCAGTCCTTCATCATCTCCTCCAAGACAGCGTGTAGATAATCCAGACACTCTGACAGCTCAACATATGGTGAAGATTGACTATGGCAACATCTTGCCACCTCCCAAGCGCAAGACTAAGTTTCAAGTAAAGAAGCCAGCAGCTGAGTTGGTTGTCGCAGAGCCTGCCCAAGATGTAGAAGATGGAGAAGTTGTTGAGGAGAAAACGACTATCTTCACTGGTCTGAGCGAAGAAGACAAGAAGATTTGCGAGGAGTTGTATGGTGATCTTGTGTAGATTATAGTGATATATTATGTCATGTTTTGTTTGTGTAAATTAATTAATTAAGTAATAAAAAGGTGAGGCGCTTTGCCAATATCCTTTTTTCCTTTGTCTTTTTTCATTTTGTGAAAAAAAATTGATTTATAATTAAATTCAAAAACTTATAATATAATCAATCAAGTATTAAGTTTTCCAAAAATGTCCTGCTCATTTTGCTATAGTCGTTTCCATAATATCACTCATTGTGGTCATCCAATGATTGATACATTATTTGAAAGAATAAAAGTAATATATGTGGATATGATGACACATTATCCAGATGATAAGGAGGTAAGATTTAAATCGGTTCTATCAAGAAGATTTAATGCTAGAGAGCTTCGGGGTGTAGGAGTGAAATACTTCGGAACACCAGCACGAACAACGAAAGTTATATTAATTGATAGGATGTGGCGATATTTCAGTAGTCGTATCTATCTTCCAGAGCCTCAAGAAAATGATGGATGGATTGAAGCGCGGAGATTACCTGTAGCACCGGATCCGGTTCCAGATTTTGCTCGCGATTTAGAGGATACACCACCCGAAGATGAACATGATATAATGTGGTATATTGATACAACTCCTTCTCCAGTATCATTATTGAGTTTTGGTATGCAAATATTTCCTAGAAACTCATCACCAGTAACAGTAGCAAGGAATTTGCTACCGGAATTTGAAGCAGTTGCGCATGCTCCGCAAGTAAAAAAATATAATATTAGTCCGTTGTTAGTTCAGCAGCAAGAAAAAGAAGGTGTAGAAGAATGCGCAATTTGCTACGAAAATATAAGCTCTATAGATCTAGTGAAGTTAAATTGCTCTCATATATTCTGCGGATCTTGTATTAAAGGGACTCTAAAAGCACATAATAATATATATTGTGGTCCTGCATGTGCCTTATGTAGAGCTCCGATGACAAGTTTTAGTGTAAAAAATCCAGAAATATATAACTTAGTATCGGAGCATTGTTTGTAATTTGTAACTTGTAATTAATTAATTTTTAAAAGAACTTAAAGCTCTTTAAGTTCTTTTTTCATAAATACTTATTTTCACTTTGTTAGTTTATCTCATTCCAATAATCTATTTTTTTCTGAGTTTATTTTATAGATGGGAAAATCAATTATGTATAAAAGAATGTTTGGTGAAGCTAGTTCTATGAAAGGCGGAGCAAAAATGGGAAATTTAATTAAATTGATGTATGAAAAGAAGGAATTTTTGATCCTAGTTTTTGCCAACTTAATAGCACAATTAGGAATTACATATTATGTAATGGAACGAACTAACAAAGTTGATATAAGTATTTGGCCTCTTTTCGCCGCCCAGCTAATTATTATTTTTGTAATGGCATTGGTTCCTATGCCAGAATTTATGAAGTTTTTATTATTTTGTGTTTTTTCTTATACTTTCGGTCTTATGCTTTCAGTTCTTAAAAAGAAGTATAGTTCTGACATGATAAATATAGCCATTCAAGGAGCATTAACAGTTTTTGCGTTTATGATGGCAACAGGTGTAGCCCTTTTGGTCGGAGGAATTAATCTTGGCTACAAATTTGGTGCCATATTATTCTGGTCATTATTAGCTCTAATTGTAGCACGTTTAATATTAGTTTTAGGAGCCAAGATGAATCAAGCAAATAAAATATTGTCATTTATCGGAATCATTCTTTTTGCTGTTTATGTTATTTATGATACTAACAAAATTTTACAAAGAGATTATTATGGAGATTTTATAACTGCGTCTATGGATTATTATTTAGATATTCTTAATTTATTTACTAGTTTTATTGGTTCTAATGACAACTAAAACAACTTAAAGATTTTAATTAAATTAATTATATAATGGAATTTGATAATCTTAGAGATTTTTATTCTTTCGTAAATCAAATAAAAAATGTATCATTACATGATACAATTATGTATTTATCAATTTATGTTGATGATACCGATGAAGAACTTAAAAGATTATATGTTGAAGCCGCACAAAAGCATAATCAAAAAATTATTAATGATCCTCATTTTTATGATGCTGGATTTGATCTGTTTTTGCCTATGAATAATAAGGATAATGATTTATGGGGAGATGGAACTAGGTTTTATAGCCGAGATTGGAAAGATAAGCCAATCAATAAAGTGGATTTTAAAGTCAAATGTTGTGCTCAACTATATCATAACTTTAATGCACGTTATACACCATTTTATACATATGCTCGTTCAAGTATGTCAAAAACTCCTTTACGTTTAGCTAATAATCAGGGAATTATTGATGCTGGATATCGTGGAAATTTAATTGGCATGTTTGATTGTCTCTATTCACCAGATGTTAGTGATGATAGAGATTTTGATTGGTATATGGAGAAATACTCAAGAATGTTACAAATTTGTGCTCCAGGTTTAGTTCCAATTTATGTTAATATTGTTAATTCTTTGGAAGAACTTGGACCATCTACATCAAGGGGTATTGGAGGATTTGGCTCAACAGGCGTTTAAATATAAAATATCTTTATAAAGACTTAAAAATATTATATAATAATATTCTATAATGTTTGTTAGTTTATCTCTTCTCTTATTGTTAGTTTCTGTTTCAGGAAAGGTATTACCAAATACTGTTACTGAATTAAAACTTGATGGATATTTAGGCCACTGGTATCAAATTTATGGAGCCCCAACAAATACCATATTTCAAGGTTATGGCACGTGTATTACCGCTGACTATGGTTTGTTAGATAATGGGTTTGTTAGTGTATTGAATTCACAATTGAATGAAAACAAGGAAATTGAAAAATTGAATGGATATGGATATTACAAAAATGTTTCTGAACCTGGAAAATTAACTGTTCATCTTGATGGTGTTCCAGTGGATTCTCCTTATTGGGTTGTTAAATTAGGCGAAATGATAGACAATCAATATCAATACAGTATTATTACAACTCCATCTGGTATTTCTTTATGGGTTTTAGCTCGCGACATTAATAGATTTAATCAATTATATGATACAGAAGTAAGAGCATTTCTTGATTCATATAATTTTAAATATACTTCTATTGAACAAATAGATTGTGTTCCAAAGGTAGATTATGAAATTAATGGTGTTAGTAATATGCTTAGAGCAAACTATCAATCTGAATGTCAAGTTGCCAGTTATTTAAGAAAATCTGGATTCCCTGAATATTCTGTACCAATTATGGTTTGCACTAGTAAATATGAAAGTTCTTATAATTGTGATGCTACAAATAAAAATACAGATGGTTCCACTGATTATGGATTAATGCAAATTAACAGCTACTATTGGTGTTCAGGTGACCCTAAGTCTAAATATAATAGCTGTGGAACATCTTGTTCAAGTTTATTTAATTGTCAAACAAATACAAATTGTGCTTATATTGTTTGGAAGCAACAAGGTTATACAGCATGGTATGGTTATAAAAATCATAAAACTGAATGCGATAATTATAAGATCAACTGTTAGACAATAAGTTTTTTAATTATTTTTATCTAAAATATTTTAAATAAAAATAAAAATAAAAAACAAAACAATTAATTATTTAATGAATTATATTTTTTAAGGTTCAGTAACATATTCAGAATAATGTGCGTATTGAACAATAAACATTAATCCTACCTTTTTATTTGTCCAGGTATCAGTAATTGCTTTTAATACATCTTTTGTTGGAGTCTCTAATCCATAAAACATAGACATACCTCTTTTGAATTGTTTATCTCCATATGGAAGACATCTATCACTTGTTACTTCGTCATATAATAGATATAAGAGAGTAACAGTGCTTTCAGTCATTCCTTCCACGCTTTCAATGATCGCCATATGTTCTGGATTATATTTTAACTCATTAATAATTATCTCTTCTTCAAGAAGTTTATTTACAAGAGCTTTATAAATAGGAACTTTTTCTGGTTGAGCATTTTCAGGCATGTCCATATCTTCAGTAAACACATCACACTTTCTAAAATAATTTAACATTAACAAATATTGTTCTTTTCCATAGTCAATATCCGCACCGGCGAAAGCTAAGCCATATAAAATTGTCTCAAATATATTTCTAGGAGCATCTTTGTCATCTTCATGAGGATTTTTATTGAATCCGTTTGGATACTCATCCAACGCAACAATTGGAATCAATTTATTAAAACTTGGATGCTCTTCTAAAAATTCATTAATCTGTCTATACCACGATGGATTAATAAAGTTTATTATATGCAATCGGTTCATAGTTACTATGGTATATAAAGCTCTTTTTAAATGGTTTATTTTCAATTTTTTTTACAAATATAATATATAAATGGCTTTTTCATTGGAAGGTGTATTTTCTAGAAAAAATATTAACTTGGTTGTTGGTTTAATCACGTTATTAGTTGTTTTATGGATTGTTATGTTTGCTATTCCAAGTCTTTTTGTTAGTTTGTTTGATACTCTTTTAGGAAATTTAATTCTTATTGCTTTTATTTTTCTTGCTGGGATGTATAATATTAATTTAGCTGTTGGATTAGCAATTGTATTTATGGTTTTATGGCGCTTTTCACATATGAGCTATGAACATTTCATAATATAAATTATTTTATAATCATATTTTAATATGAAATATACTTATAATATTCTTATTTTTATTATTATCATTATTGGAATCATCATATTTAATTTATTAACAAAAAACTCACAAAAACTTGGGTTTCAAAATCTTGATACACGTTGGTCACCTGATTTAATTAAAAGATTTAATATGTATCAGACTACGATGAATAAAAATATTAATCAATTTGATTTAGATCAGTTACAAAGACAAGCTAGTCCAGAAGAAGCTGAACAATATCTGAGAACTGGATTTTGGTCTTGGCCAGATGATTTAAAAAACTTATTTATTGACAAAGTTTGGTCTAATCCTATTATAAAGATTGACCCTCATTATGCTCTTAGTTATTCAATGAGAACATATAATCAAAATGCTATGAGAGAATTATTAGCATGGAATACAAAAGAAGGACACTTTTTACTATATGGAGGAGATCTAGGAGTTTCTGATGGAATGCCAAAAAATATGAATAATACAATTAAATGTTCTACTGATTCTATTAATAATTCTGTAATACAAAAAAAAGTTTATACTGGAATGAATTTATGGAATGGTTATATGAATTCAATAACAACTGATGTTAAACCAGAAGATATTCCAAAAGAAATGCCTGGATTTTCCTTCGTTAAAAGTCCTTGTAATCCTTGTGTAGCTTTAAATTCACCGGGTGATTTTAGTTGTCCATTTAAACTTAATGTAAAAGGAGATGATTCAATTAGTGAACCTTGGAAACAATTGTGGAATTTATAATTTTTTTATATTTTGAAACAATAAAAAAATTATTTAATTAATTACAATATTAAATTACAAACAAATTATTTTTCTATTTAATTTTCTTCTGCTTCTTCTTCATCTTCATCTAATATTGTATTTCCAATCGTATGCATTCCACTTACTTCACGCATTAATGTTACTACTCCATCACTTGAAAATGGCGACAAGAAATCTTGAGTTGGAGCATAATTATCAATATCATCTTGATCTAGAGGAGGTATAAGCCCATCATCAAAATGAAATACTTGAGTTGTTTCTGTGAATCCAATAGTTGGCGCATTAGTTTGTCTTTGTAAGCGCAATGTTCCTACTGGTCTTTGATATGTATTATCAAATAAATCTTGCGTATGTGTAGCAGAACACATATATGTTTGTTGGCGACCATTAGATGTTTGTCTGGCACATGTATACATTGCTCCAATAGAAGTACCTGTTGTCTTATAGGCAATATAAATATCATCACATAACATCTTCATCATAGGATCATTCTTAAGATTTTTATCTTTCATATAATTTAACATAGTTTTATGGAACTCTTTCAACTTTTCTTTGATTTCTTTTTGTTGTTGATGTAATGTTTCAACTGCTTGATCTACTCTTTCATAATCGTCAAGTGACCTTAGTGGTTGATAAGCATACATGCTCTTATATTTTTGTGAAATTTGTCTTGATTCATATAATAACTCTTGAGTTCTTTGTCTAAACATATAGATTCCCAAATCGTTTGTAAAATACTGAAGAGGAGTAACATCGGTCTGTTTCTCGTAAATATTAATTGATTGAAACTGACGTGTCTTAATGACTGTTTTTCCATTAATAGAGATATAACAATCATCTACATTTTTCGTTCTAACATGATAAGTCTTAGTTTGTTCACTTAATAGATTTCCAATTTGAAGATCTGTTGTCCAAGTATTTTTCTGATAATCATATAATTCTGCACCATTTGCTACTAATGTAACATCTGCAATTGCCTTGTATAAAATGCTGTGAATTACTTCACCATATACAAGACCAGCTTTTTCTAACGCATCAACAAACCTATACTCATTACCTTTTTCTGTTGAAAGATGTGAAAGCAATTCTGAATCATGGTCTAATCCATAACCAATAAAGACATTTATACAATTTTTTGGAACTAATTCTAACAAATGAGTTTGATCACGAGAACCAGTTGTTATATCTCCATCAGTGAGAAAGATGTGAATTATTTCATGATTTGGATTAGCTGTATAATAACTTGCAATTGTTGTATTTGCCTCTTGTAATGCTAATTCAATATTTGTTGAGCCACATGGTTTAATTTTTTGATTTATTAAAACAATTAATTCTTCAATATTAGCATCATGAATGTTTGGAACATTGCTTATTACTGTTTTGATAACGGTATCAAATGCTTGAACATGAACCGATATATTACATTCACGATTTTCATGAAAGATTCTTAACATATTTTCTAATGTATGTAGAATATGTGACATTTTTGTTCGTCCATCTTGACATACATCACTCATAGAACCTGATGTATCTATTGTAAAGAACATATGGATATGATTTTTATTGATTGGGATTTCACTGCGTATCTTGATATCCAATACGCCAAATTTATACTCTGGCTCTTCGTCAGAGAAAACTTTAATAGGATAAGCTATTACATTGCTATGAAAACGCAATGTAGTATAATCAATAATTGGTTGACATCTCATACATGGCGGTAAGTATGGAAAATCAGGGTCTGTTTCCATATCTAGAGGATAACTGGTAGTAATTTGATTAAATTCTGACATTCTTGCTTATTGTGTGAACTAAGTATATAAATATCTTTAAGTTATTTATATAAATCAATTTTTTTATACTTATAAGGTTTTATATATATTTTACTTAAATAAGTATTTAAATATATAAAATAAACTATTATAATGGAATCTGAATCTACTACGCAATTACCGATAAGCACTGGTGCTAATGGAGGAGAAAAGAAGCAAGTAAGACTTGTTGATATTCCTTTGAATACACAACAAGATGCCTTACAATTGATCGTTACTTTTTTACACTTGGCTCAAAAGCGAGGTGCTTTTACTTTGGATGAATCAGCTAAGTTATGGGAATGTATTAAGATGTTCCAACAATAAGTAAATAATATTTGTATAATTTATATGTTTATTGAAAAATTTTTAACATATAAATGGTTATTATTAGCATCATTTTTTAGTGCGTTAACAATTCTAATGGTAAAACAATATGAAAAATCTTCTAATTATTGGTATTTGTTAGTTACTGCTTTATCAGAAATTGGTTTAATTTATAGTTATATACAGTTACTTAAAAATGGTGATATAATAACTCAGTTTGCTTTAGTTAAAATAGTAGCTATATTAATAGTATTAATTCCTGGTATTATGTTTTTTAACAGTATACTAACAACGAAACAAATAATTGGATTAATATTTGGAATGATTGCTATTTATTTATTAAATTAATCATCAGAGATAACAATAATTTCATCGGTTGTGGGTTTTCTTGTTTTAAGAGGTGGATTTAATGGTAATTTTCTTTTACAGCCTGGGCATCCATGTGGAGCATCTTCTCTGGCAAATCCGATTTGAGGATCCCACCAGCAGTCCCTACAAATTCTATGAGCTCTTTCTCCGTGTTTTTGTAAACAAGCTAATGGAACTAACATGTCATCACGATGAAATTCGCGTTCACACATACAACAAGGTATTAAAGCATTTTGACTAATTGGAGAGGGTCCACGTGCTTTAATATTATAATTGCTAAAAGCGCGTTTATAAGAAGGATAATAACGGCGAGTGCGATTTTTTTGTGACTTGCGAAACTTGCGTGATTTTTTATGATAACGTCTGTGTTTAGTCATTAATATATAATAATATAAAAGTATTTAAATTTCATATTATTAAAAATGGTTTGACTAGGAATCGAACCTAGGTTGATGAGTTAACAGCTCACTATACACTACCATTGTATTATCAAACCATAAAAATAAATATCGGATGAAGGTTTCGAACCTCCGACCCCAAGGTTGCTTCAGAATTTAATTCATATGAGCCTTGTGCGCTAACCTCTGCGCCAACCCGATACTGGATACAGGAACCGATGATTAAAAAATATTTATTTTAAGTTGAAATTGCTGTGTGGTTCCTTCACATACTATAATGACCCGTTGTCTTTAAGTAGTTTTTTATAATATATATATTTTTAACTTAAAGAAGCCAACTTACTCTATAAATTTGTAACCTCTTTTCTCAAATTCTTCAACTAAATCACCAAAATTTCTAAAATTATATATTATAATATCTCCATTCTCTGTCTCAAGTATTTCAGCAGACCAACATCTTCCTGCGTAACCATCTGTTGTATAATATAAATCTTCTGGATTGTATTTTATATCCATAATTAATGCCTTATACATAAAATTATCTGTATTAAACTCTTTTTGCTCAAACCATTTACCTTTTAATTTTTTGTAGTCACTTGAATCTCCAAAATGAAGACCTTTAAAACTCATTGGAATATTAACTTGTTTTGACATTATTGCTATATATCTAGAAGATGTATGTTTATCTTACAATTCTTTAACCAATTCAATTTTATTTAAAAAAATTGAAATTAAATAAATAATTAAAAGTATTTAATAATTATACTATTCAAGATGGCGACGAATCCTTTGATTAAACAAGCATTTGGTAATCATGATATGATTAGGCAGTATATGGATTATTTGACTAATCCAGAAGCTTTACCGCCATTCTATCCAGTTTTGTATCGTTCTGTGGCACATGGAGAAAATGATATAGACATAATTATAGCAAATGAACGTAGAAAACATGAAGCTATAAATATTCGGGTTAAACGCGAGTTAGTTTCTCAATTTCAGATTTATCAGCAATTACAAAATGGTGACTAGTTTAGATTAAAAATTTATATATAATTATATTATATATGGAAATAAGGTATAATAATAAAAATGTTGAAGGAAAATATTTAACAACAAAAGAAACACAAATAAGACCTATTGTTAGTTTATCAGGTTTGGATAATAATAAAAGTTATGATTTAATAATGTATGACCCTAAAGCTGTAGGAGGAAATCATATTCATTGGATTTTTAGAAATATAAAAGGAAATAATTTTGAATCAGGCAATGATTTTTTTACGTATAATGGTCCTCATCCACCAGAAAATTCGGGAATACATGATTATATTTTTTCATTATATGAATCAGGTAAAGATGTTATTCCAACTTTAAATCCAAATCATCGTCAAGTTGAATTAAAAGATGTATTACAAAATTTAGAAATAACTGGTGACCCAATATATACAAAACAATTTACAAGTGAATATCAAAAAGGTGGCAAACATAAAAGAAAATATACAAAAAAGAGAAAAAGTAGAGGGAGAAGAAGTTATAAGAGAAGAAGAATACATTGAATATTTTGAAATAATTATAAAAATAAGTATTTCAAAATTAATAGATAAATTTCTAAACACCTGATGTGGGGATCGAACCCACGACCTTTAGCCAACAAGTTTACGAAAAGGCTAACACTCTTTTAAATCAGGTACTTGGATACTGGATTTATTTGAAATACGTGCTCTAACCAATTTTAGAATCCATCACATATATAATACGCATGTTGTCTTTAAGTTGTTTTATTATATATTTTAAAATTGAACTTAAAGAACCCGTTTGTTAGTTTTCCAAAAATAAATTCAACTACAATTATAAGATGACTGAATCTAATTTATTTATTATAATTATGTGTTCATCTATTTCATCCGTTATATTTTGCTTTTGTGTTAAGTGTTATTTTAATAAACGTAAACGAGAATCTGAAAAAATTAGATTACAAAATACAAGAATATTAATAAGACATAAAATAAAACCTTTTATTCAAATTGATGAGGAAGTCAAGGACGAATTTGAACAATACGATATTATAAAACCACAAATAATAGGAGATGAAAATGTATAATAATATTCTTATTTAATTATATAAATGGATAATAATCTTGAAAATTATAAAATATCCAAAATTACTGAAATTACTACTGCGTTTAATTCAAACTTACTTAAATTAAGAAATATACTTGTAGCTAATATTAAAAAAATTAATAAAATGAATATACCCAAAAATATTAAGATTCAAAAAATTAATACTTTAAAAAAAACCTACAATAATTCTGTTTCTAAACTAACAACTGAATATAATAAAAATAAAAATATTATTTTATCTCTTACAGAAATACCAACTACTAAAAATGCTTTATTAATTGGAATTAATTATATTGGAACATCTAATCAATTATCTGGTTGTATTAATGATACTAATAATATTAAAAATATTTTACAACAAAAATTCTCATATAATAATTTTAATGTTTTAACTGACCAAACTAACAAAAAACCTACAAAAATAAATATTATTGAATCTCTAACTGATTTGTTAGTTAATTCAAATAAAGGAGATACACTTTTCTTTTTATATAGTGGTCATGGAACTTGTACAATTGATTTAAATAATGATGAACTTGATGGACAAGATGAAATGATTGTTCCGTTAGATTTTTCTTTAATTTCTGATGATCAACTTAATCAAATTATTTCTACTAATTTAAAAGAAGGTGTTAAACTGTTTATGATGTTTGATAGCTGTTTTAGTGGAACAGTTGTGGATTTAAAGTATAACTATCTTGATTCTGACAACTATAATAATACAACCATTAATTCTAATTGTTCAGATACTCTTGGTCAAGTAATTATGATTAGTGGTTGTAAAGATACTCAAACTAGTGCTGATGCTGTTGTTAATTATAATAATAATATTATTAATTCAGGTGCCATGACTTTTTCTTTTCTTAAGACTTTACAACAACTTGGAACTAATATTTCATTTAAAACTTTGTTAGTTAATATGAGACAAATACTCAGTCAAAATGGTTATTCACAAATTCCACAATTATCAAGTGGAACTAATATTGATATTGATAATACATATATATCTACACTTTAATTTAATAAGTATTTTAATAATACATATTAAAATAGGTCTTACTGGGATTTGAACCCAGGTTTCATGATTCAAAGTCATGAGTGATTGGCCGCTACACTATAAGACCACTTGAAGGGGACCATCGGGAATTGAACCCGAGTCGTGTGCACCCAAAGCACACATTCTACCACTAAACTATGATCCCTTAAAGAACTCTTATAAAATAAGATAAGAAACCATTAGTTTACTTAGTGTATTTTTTGTTGATAACAACCCGAACAAAATACTAACGACTCAACTAAATCTCATTTTGAAATCTAGAGCTATGTTATTAAACTCAGGACAATTTTGCATTCAATAGAACCAAAAACCTATAACATAGGTCATCTTTTAATTTGATGTTCTCAAAGAAACATCACGGTAGAAAGATAACAAAACCTCATTGTAATTAATCTTACGAACAATTATAGTCATTTATTTTCATAATAAATTTTGATTTGCTGTAATGGATTCGTTTCTACTATACGCTTTGTATAATAGCCGACCGGTCTGCTGAATCCGTTGTATTATAACCCTCTATTATGCTGCCAAATAATAGTTCAGATTAGAACTTAATCTAACCTAAGTCATAATGATTTCCCGTAGGGAAGTAGCAACCAATAATCATATTCATGATTTGATAGTTTGCTGTAATGGATACAATTCGCTTTCAATTAGATATTGTCAACCTAATAATCTTTTATAAACTAGTTATAAAAATGCGAATTCTCTATACACACTAAAAATCGCTGTATCCATATGTATGGAAGAGTTCTTTGCAAGCTTCGGTTTTCAATTGGAATTATCAATTAAAAAATTGCTGTATGAAGCCTTTACCTATCACCACCCCATATTATATATGTTATTTGTCTTTAAGTTGTTTTAAGCTGGAATATATAATTGTTTAAAATCCTTAAACCTGACTCAGAAATCCGTGCTATTAATGCTAGTGCTAATCGCTAGTTCCAATTAACATTAAAATTTACACCATCGGCTATTTAAATAGCCTTGGTAACTGTTACTTTGTGACTGATAACACGCCGACAAGTCGGCGTTTTAAAGTCCAAAGGTGTAAAATAAAATTTTTGTTTTAATTATTGCTGTTTGGAACCTTCCCATATTATATACACTATTTGTCTTTAAGTTGTTTTATATAATATATTAATATTGGTCCGCAATATGCCCATACATTTCGTCATACTTATCAAACTCGGCCTCACCAAATAATTCTTTTTGTTTCTTTTCTTTTTGTTTCTTTTCTTTTTGTTTCTGTGATTGTTGTTTTTGTTTTTCTTGTAATTCTTTTCTCTTCTGTTCTTGTAATATTTGTAAATCCTTTGGCTTTTCCTTTTTAACAAATTTTACGGGCACAAATGATTCTACTTTTTTTTCCGCTTTCTCACCTTGAAATAATTCTTCTGCTAAAACTAGTTCAGCATCTTCCATAAGTTTTCTTTCTTCAAGCAATTTTAATTCACGCTCTTTATTTTGGATTGATACTAATAGGTCTGGGATTTCGGTATTTTCCCAGTCATCTTCCCAATCTGTTTCCATCTTATAAAATATAATATAATTTATTACATATTATTTAAATCAATTTTATATTATATTTTTCATTTTAAGTTGGGATTCCACATTATTATCTACTGAATAGTTTATTTTTACGTATAAAATATAACTTATTCCTATTAGAATAATTATTGCTGGTAAATAAATACCATATGCATTATTTAGTATTCCATATAAAACTAACAAACTTTGAGCTATTAAAATTAACAAAGCCCATGTATAAGTTAGATGTTCTGTCTGTTTTGTTATATAAACTCTATTAACTAAATGACTAAATGCTAAAATTGTTAAAATACCTGCTAAACCGGCTATGACTTGATACTTTGGATGTTCCATTTATATATATATTTATTTTATAAGTATTTTAATTAAAACACTTATAAAAAGTATGCTCGAGTGCGGACTTGAACCGCAGACCCTCAGCTCATAAGACTGATGCTCTAACCAACTGAGCTACACGAGCACTTTTACTAGCATCATTTTTTAACAAGCCACGCAGCGGCCAGCTTTTTTAAATTAAAGTTTGCTGTAAGATGCTATTACATATTATACTACCATTTTGTTTTTAAGTTGTTTTAATATATATATTAATAATACGACAAACTATAGGAATTGCGAAACGCAGCAACGCAGTAAGGCGAAGCCGACGGCTTAACCCTTGGGTGCCTTAGGAACCTGGAACCTTAAGATTTCATCTCTCGCTACACTTAGAAGCCTTATGCTCTATCCGATTGAGGCTTTTAAAATAGGGCAAAATTTGAGGATGCCATCCAAAAAAATTAATTTGATGGATGACATCCTAATATACCTAAAAAAAAATAATAATTGTTAGTATAAAATTAATTCAAAATAAAATTATAAAATATAAAACTTACCTCTCTTGACCCGTTTATTCCACTCGGGTAAATAATTATACTAGTTTCTCTTTAAGTAGTTTTAAAATATATTATTTTAGTATTATATAGGAATGATATCTGACATTTTTGTCGCACCCTCTTTAAACTCATTATTTATTACTGGATTTTTGTTATTGTTTATCCTTTTCATATTTATTTCTAACTATAAACAATTTATGCGTTTTGATTTTTATAGAAAAATTAATATTCTTTCTTTACTTGTTATTGCTGTTGGGGTTCATGGTTTAGTTCACCTTGGGCTTGAATCTGTTTACGGTTTCAATCCTTATAGATGGATTTAATTTTTTTCATTTAACCACTCTGGATGAGAACCTGGACCACCGTCTAAAATTTCATCACCGCATGGACAATCATCATAATCGTCTTCTAACTCAGCCAATCTATCACAGTCTCTTCCGATATCCTCTTCTTCCCATTTCTTATGTTTTTCTAATTGTTCTTCTAACTTTTTTATAAGTTCTTGTAACTGGTCCCACCAATCATCATATTTCATATATCGCGCCATATCAATTTCATTAACCTCCGGGTAATCTTCTTCTACTTCTTCAAATTCAAACATACTATCTTTCCATCCATTTGGCTTAGAAGTAACTTTATATCCATTTAAGCTTGATAACCAATTAAACAATTTTTTGGTATAATCAGAATTATAATCATATAGAACATTTGTATATTCAAAATGTTCACCTCTTTCTTCAAATAATACACCATTTGTTAGTAATCCATTATAATGGTTTGCTGAAAATATATCATTAACTTCGCCATTCCGAAATATATCTCTCAAAGTAAAGTACACATTATCTTCTAATGACTTACTCTTGAATGAGTTATCATTCGCTAAACTAACATATCTTACACCGTCAATTAATCTGCCTGCCATCTAATAATATAATTAATATTCAATATTTATATTATTTTAATTCATTGTTTTAGCATCTAAAAGCAAAAGCTAAAACACCTACCGCAATAATTCCTATTACCATTCCAAAATGATAATTATATTGCATCTCTCTGTACATTGTTAACCATGCTTTTGTTTGTTCCGGAGAATTTATATGATCTAACATATACGTTGACTTTGGACTCAAAATATAATAAAAATAATTTGTGAAGAAACTAACAACAATGACTAAACAAACTAAACTAGTTGTTGTTAGTTTGTTTCGTTTTAAAGTGTAATTATATATAATAATTATTATTGATAATATTAATCCTAAACTATAGCCATAGTAATTTAAACGCAATCTTTCTGCTGCTATTTTATCATATAAATTTTGTAAATTTGAAGGCAATTGCTTTTTATATTCTTGAACTATTTTGCTTTTTGTTGTGGCATTTTGAAAATAGATCATTCCTATTATTAAAGCTACCGCTACCATACATGTCGCTGAACAAGGCATTATATATATATATTAAAATATTTAATGTTTTTCTACACTTTTTTTTAAAAATGGTATATATAATGAATTATACACCTTTAGAAGATGCTTATAAAATACATCATACTAATTCAAATACTTATGGAGGAACTATTAAATATAATCCTACTTGTATTTATTGTAAAAATCTATCATCTAGATCATTAATGGATGATGGTGGGTCGTTTAGACAATGTGATAGATGTAGAAAAAACTTCAGAGCTATAGTGCTTAATAGTGCCATCAATAATTTAAGCTATTCTACCCATCATTTAAAAGGAACAAACTAACAATTATCATAAAAGTTTTCTAATAATATTATATAATGCAAATCAAATTAGATACATGGTTAGATTATTTTATCTTTTTTATTATTTTAATTAAGATTGTTTTTATTATTTCTGCTATTGGACATGTTATTCTTTCTCATTCAACAAACGCAAAAGCTGAAAAAATAGATCCTAAATTAATATACTGGAAAGAACGCACTGAATTTGTTTTCATTATTTCTATGGCTATTCTTCTTGTATATCATTTTAACCCACGTTTTTCAAAAAAGCCAATAGATGGAGAAACTGCGCTTTTATTTTTCTTATTTGGTTGGATTCTTATTTTTACTGCTAAATGGAGTCTTTTTATTCATGAAGCACCATGGTATACCACATTTGTTAGTATGCTTAAATAAATATAACTTATAAAAACTTATTCGTAACTCTTGTGAAAAATATTTTATAAGTTATAACTAATGACTTATAGATCAGATTTTAAACGTGAATTTAGCTTTCAAAGTAGACTTGAAGAGTCATCACGTGTTTTATTTAAATATCCAGATAGAAGACCAATTATTTGTGAAAAATCTACTAGACAACCTGATTTACCTGATATTGATAAAAAAAAATATCTTGTTCCTTATGAACTTACTATGGGACAATTTATATATGTTATTAGAAAAAGAATGAGATTAAATTCTCATGATGCTATATTTTTATTTGTTAATGATCAAATTATTACTGGTTCTGCTATTATTGGACACATTTATGAACATTTAAGAGACCCAGATGGATTTTTATATATTCAGTATGCCAAAGAAAGCACCTTCGGTTAAAGCGAAGCTCATAACTTTTGACCTTCGGTTAAATATTTTTATTTTAATATTTTTTAAAATATAAATGAAAAAAGTAATTTACAATAGATATATGGGAGAATTATGGATGTGGATGATATTTTTTGAATGGATCTATTATTCCATTAATTTATAAAAAAAATACTTAATTAATAATTATAAATTACATAAACAATATTTTTATATTTTTTAACATTCATCGTCATAGGTAAACCTAGTATGTTTTCCCTGCTTTGGATTAACAGTGATTTCAAAGACTTCGTCATCCTCATATACTTCTTCGTCCTCAGGCACATAATCTTCGTCTTCGCTGTAGTCGTGCTCATCTTCGTCCGGCTCCTCTCCATAATCGTAGTCTTCTTCATTCTCATAAACTACATACTTGTCAAGGTCGTCATCTTCATCCTCCTCATCTTCATCAGGTACATAATCAGAATCATACCAAACTGATTCATCATACCAAATATCAGTGATTCCGTCGTATTCAGACTCTGGCTCAATAGTGTCCATGCCAGTATAATCTACCAACTTACGGACACGCTTTATGGGCTGCTCCACTGGAAGATATTGAATAATCATTTTCTCCACATCTTGAAGAGTATAGATAAACGCAGCGACAATCTCCTTTTCTTCTTGTGTCTCAGGTTTGTAAATTTTCTCGGCGCGGATACGCTTATACAACTCCTGAACCTTTGCATAAACTACTTGGCCGAATTTAGACATATTGAGAGACATGCTTATAACTGTCGGAAAATAATGACTAATTATATACATCATTTCTGTAACACGGCGAATTGTATCATAGTAATACATTCTAATTTTATCGTTTTCTTGATATAAACGAGCCTTATATTTTTCTAAATTATACTTCTCTACATCTGCTAATCCTTCCTTAATCGTGGCGACAAACCAAGGAAGAATTGCTTCTTGAGTATCTGGTCTTACCTTTGTTATGGGTTTCTCTACTGGCTTAGCAAAAGCTAAAGTAGAAGCAGAGATATTCTTCAATTGACTTCTGGTGGTAACTGGCATTTTCAAAAGCTTTACGTATAACAAATATACTAATCCTTATTAGGAATATAAGTATTTCAATTTTTTTTTGAATAAAAAAGATTTTAATTAAATTACAATAATACATACAAAATAACTTATTTTTTAACCTATTCTGCGTTCATAACTTATTTGACGAATCATTTGTTGTCTTCTTAGAGCATTAATCCGCAATATTAATGTATCTCTTATTTCAAAAACTTCATCTATATTATTGAGAAGCATTAATATTTGAAATTTTTTTTCCAAGAAATCATCATATTCATATTCAAATTTTTTTAATATGTATATGTTAGTCATTGTATTGATCCTTTCCGCACTCAAATATTCTGGACTATCTGGAATATTAAAAGGTGAACGTATTAATCTTGGACTGATACATACATTTTTTTTGGTTACTTTTTGGTTAATCTTACCTGAGTACACATTTACATAACGTGCTCTTAAATAATTGGTTTCTGCTGCAAACATTTTTGAAAATTGATGACTTGTTAAATTATAACAAACTAACATAATGAAAAAAGTTTTCAATTTTTTTTAATTAATGATTACAAGTTATAACAAAGACAAATAATAATATAAATTTATATATTTAATTAACTGGTTTACTTGAAAACCATGCTTCTAGCTTCTAACTCCTCTGCTTTTTCTACTTTTTCGGTTTCTAACTCACTGGTTTCCATTAGCTTCGCTTCCAGCTCTTTAATGCGTTCATCTTTTTTGGCGACCTCAGCTTTTATTTTCTCAAAATTTTTATCAATGATATTTGACATGCCTTCAAACGCCATAAACATCATTGCTGCGGAGGCAATGCTACTTACTATGAGAGCCAATTCTAGCCATTGCTGTCCAGGAGTTAGCGTATTCCATAATGCTATCCAAATATATTTGGATATTACACCAGCATAAGAGAATACCTTAAATGCTGAAATTGCTATTAGACCTATAACAAACGCATTTATACCGCATACACAAATAGCAGCAATGATATGCTTATCAATAATGGGAATCATATCACCATTACGCTCCTCTTGGATCAATAAATATCTGAATTCAGGATTGAACATTTTAATGCGACTTCTTTGAATAAATTATACTAACAACTCTTGGATATATAAGTATTTCAATTTTTTTTTGAATTCGTTACAAGGGAAAAAAGGTTATTGGCAAGTGCCTCACCTTTTTTACAAGTTATAAATTAATTACTTAAAATATTACAAAATAACACGTAAACTATATGATATAACATTTTTTATATTTTCTATTTTATAAACTTACCTTTAAACATGGACAATGAATTCTCTGCGACGAGGAATGGCTGCTGATTTTGATTCCGCGATGGCTGGGATAGCGACTTGAGCTGTTTCAGTTGTGACGAT